>APMI01004757.1_pt1 | contig 71207 bp, 69 predicted proteins | sample 667938 | NCBI WGS metagenome assembly APMI01 (sample SAMN01084076, study PRJNA167559) | wastewater metagenome | biome: Wastewater | place: Denmark: Ejby Moelle, Odense | collected 2011-11-28 | reverse complement strand
GCAGGGCTCACTAACCTCATCGGCCCCGGGATGTTGCCGTATTATTCCGCATTGATACTTAGCTTATCCATCGGACCCAGTTTGATGAATCATGGAGAGCGTCCTATACCTCGTGTAAATGCTTCTACCTCTCCGCAGACAAGTTCGCTACCTGTAAGGCCGCCTTTTCCATCAGGAACTCCAAGCACGATTTCGACTCCACAGGCTGTACGCTCGCAACCCCTCCCCGGTAGCAAATTTCCACGCCCTGCACCGGTACCACAAAGTGCTACACCCTCATCTGGAGCCCCCATTAAGGTGGGACAGGCAGGAAAGCCTCCTGCTATAAATACCACCCCACTGACACCGCCCACTGCACAAGCCAAAGCTATAACATCTCCCAAGCCCGCAAACTCGGCTCCAATCACTCAGCCATCACCATAAGCGGCTATTGCACCTACAGTTCCAGCTCCACCACCTACAACGACTAAATAGTGCACTCATTGACTTGGTGCGGTCGTCGAGCATTAGTGTCATAAGTCACTGCAGGAACCGACGCTGGAGGAAAAGCTGGAATGGGAATCCGATCTTTTTGGCTTCACCATTTCAGGGCATCCGTTGGACCTGTATCCAGAGGTGGCATGGGAGACATATTGCCCGGTGGAACGATTTCACGAGTTCGTCGGTAAACGCGTTGTCTGCTGCGGTCTGGTGATTGAGCAGCGCCTTCACCATCAGACTACCGGAGAGCTGATGAAGTTCCTGAGCCTGGCTGATCGATCCGGGATTGTTAAAACCGAGCTTTTTGCAGAACCTTACAGGAGCTACGGAGCAGTCACAGTGCGCTATCCAGTTCTCGAAGTGGAAGCGACCGTGGAACCGTATGAGAATGGCCGTGGCTGCTCACTGAGGGTTTGGAGAGTCAGTAAACCACGTACAAAATCGTGATCGTCCAGGACCTGAGAGAGCTATTTGATGCTTGATGAGGAATTCAAGAACCGCTTTAATTCATCCGCGCTGATGATAACATGGCTAAACGCTCGTGATGGTCGTATCAGTCCACGTTGAATTGCACGGCGCATTGAGACGGGCGAAACTCCGAGCAGTGTTGCCGCATCCTTTAGTTTGTAAGCCAGTGGAGGAGGGTGTTCTGTATTCATGGGAAGACCAGCATAAGCCACCTGCTGAACACGCAATGACATTCAAGAATCATCATTTGCGATCGTTATGCCTTTGCCGCGTGGTCCCTCCTTGATCATTGACCTGGCTCCATTTGTTGCTGACAACTAGGGGTGATCAGTTGTGTCTTCTGCGAAATGCTTGGGGCTGAGCATCAGGGCGAACACCTTGTTGCATCAAAACAGGCATGCTGCGGCTTTAAGTGATGGATTCCCATTCAGTGATGAACACACGCTGATTGTTCCCAAGCGTCATGTGCAGTCCGTCTTTGAACTAGCCGCCGGGGAACAGCAGGACGTTTGGAACCTAGTCGCGGAAGTCAGGGATCGTCTGAGGTCATCATTAAACCTCGCACCGGATGCATTCAACGTCGGACCCAATAACGGTCTGGATGCTGGTCAAACGGTGAAACACGCTCATATTCATGTCATAGCCTTTGAGCAGTAGCCTGCATCCGCTTTGTTCGGCTTCATGTTATCGTGGAGACTTTTTACGTATCTCAATCGTGCCTGGAGTCATCAGGAATGAACAACTTACCTCCAAAACACCCTTGATTCGATTCTTCGATATGGCTGATTCGGTCAAAATTCTTTATGAGACAAGTAAGCTGTGCAGGCGCAAAGTCCTCTGGCAAGATTCTCATCACACCCTTGTGCTCAGTGCGAAGCTCGATGAACTTAAACGGAGATCCAAACTTCGTCGCAAACTCTGGCCATCGAGATCTAACAGCCCCGACCAGACAGTCTATAACCGTGGTTGTGAGCTTCTCATCAATCTTCGAAACCAATTTGGCACCAAGCCATCCACCCACCATTAGAAGAGCAGTTTGTGGGTCGATCTGCAGAAAGAACTCAGGGCCGGACTCGTGCTCCAGCATAACTGACTTCAGACCAACGGTGGAGCCATCTGGACATTTTACAGGAACCTCCACATTCAAGCCCACAGAAATCGGGTAACGGCTATTTAGGTGCTCAACTTCTCTGCTGAACTCTGACAACGTCCAATTGTGATGCACGCGCAGTGCGTCGAAAAACTTCTCATAGCTGCTCTCCGGCACGTCATAGCGGAGCCGAAATTTGATAGCTATCTGGTGAGCGACAAAAATGTCCCGCTTGGACTTGTATATATTCATGGTGCTAAACTGTGTTTCCGAGGCCGGATGCTTCGGATCAGGCGACGGCGAGCGGGAAGCGTCGATGAAACGACAGATGCCATACTAGCCCTTGCCTGCATCTGTTTTGTTCTCCCTTGGTTGTGTGTGTGATCCAGTCATGGCCAGCATCAATCCGTTGGATGATCTGCCTTACTTGGCTAGACTGAAAACGTCCTTCCAAAAGGCGCAGATGTCCGTGTAGTTGCTTATGATCGCCCAAGTCACGCAGGCAATGAAACCAACAACCCAAAGAATCTTGCGCTTGAGCCAGCCAAGGAACCGCTCAGTGCGTTTAGGCATTGGTGGTATGATCACAGTGTCTCTACATATATATCCCGATGGATCTCGGCGCTCGTAAACTTCAATTTTGGGTTCGGTTGGCATAGCAAATGGTTCTAAAGTGGCGCTTCGTAGTTGGGCGAACATTGAAGATCATTCACAGATCGTGAGGTTTGTCAGCAGCTTTATAGCCGACACTTTGACGGGAATATCACGGGTTTGGGGCTTCATGGTGTCCTTTTAAGTTTGCATTATGGAATGAGACTAAAAAAATGTGGTTTCGCAACTGCAGAGGGATCAAATTCCAAATACGGATATTGGCGTTAAAATAACACAAAAGTCTGACTTCCATTTTCATTCTGAAATTGAGCTTTCATGGCGCACCATACCTCTTGTAAAAGAGTGTCGTTGAGTTCGTTGTAGATCGGTAATAGCTTTTTCAGCTTTAAACCTTCGCTAACCAGTTCAGCAGCCTTTCCAGGTGCTCCAGATATTCCCTTCGAGGTCAACGCCTTCAAGATGGCGGCATAGTCGAGGTTCTTGAGCACACCCGCATAATCTGCACCTGCATCACGCGGGATACCGAGTTCATCACAGAATGTAGCAAGCCTTAAACTGATCGCGACATAATCGGCAACATCGGAATCTGTGATGGATTTCAAATCGATCTGGCTGAGCATCAGCTTTGCACCCCCGAAGGTTTTTGCTGATGCGGCCCGAGAGGCTCTATGATATGCATCTTTGTTGGAATCAACTTGTTGAGTCGGTTTTTGTGCCGTTTCCTCAGCCTTGTCCTGTCCAAAAGAATGAAATGCCAGACATGTGGTTACGGCAGCAAGTAACAGAATAGATTTCATTGTGCGACTGCTTTGAGAATTAAAACTTTGAGAATGAATCAGGCCCCGGCATCCGAAGCCAAGACCTCCTCTTTGGCCTTGCCTGTTGATGAAAGACGATCATGAGCGCTTTTAACGCGTAGTATCATTTCATCAGCACGTCGAAAGATGACCGGTGACCACAATCGTTCAATTTCCCATCCCTGTGAGCGAAAGACACGAGTGCGGAACATGTCCCATTCAATTGGGTCTGGCGTCTTATGGAAACGACTGAAATCGGTCAGCACCCCAACAGTGACATCAGCGGGCATCAAAGGATGGATGCAGGCAACGTCGATGCAGAACCCTTCATTTCCCCAATTCACATGTGAACCTGTGTTGTGCTTTCCCAACAGCGCACTGCCGAAGGATGAAGCCACAGAGGAAGGCGTCGCACTTGGCCATTCCTTCACTTCGGGCTTGGTATCACGACGCATTTTTTCCAGTTCCTCCTGGTATTCGGCAAAAAGGGCAGCCAACGATTCTGCGTAACGCAAGTATGCATAGAGCTGCAAACGGCCATTTGGCAGTTGTCCTGGTGGTACTGCCTCAACAGCACTGTATTCTGCCACAGGAATCGAAGTGAGGACATGCACAGCATCTCTTGCCCTTGTGACAAGAACGTTGAGGCGTCTTCCACCCTCACGCTGGGATAGTGCTCCAAAATTACGTCGAAACTTGCCCTGTGGATCTGGCCCGAAGGTGGTGCAGATGATCATCACGTCACGTTCATCTCCTTGAACATTTTCGAGATTCTTCACAAACAACCCTTCGAATGAGTCTCGCCCTTTACGACGCTTTGCTTCTTCATATCGGCGAGCAAACTCAGCGTCCTTCGTTACTCTTGCTGCCAGAGCTTCATGGATGGCCTCCTTCTGTGTCAGGTTAAAGCAGGCTACTCCAATCGAAGGCGGCTGTTCTCCTGTTAGCAGCTCTGCAATGAGATCAACCGCTGCTTCCGCCTCCTTCACGTTGGCCCGCTCGGAATAAACTCCATTTACACGGTGCAGTTGGATAGGCGTGCTGAGAGCCTTGCTTCGAGGATGTCCCGGAATCGGTTGAAGCCGAGATCCGTAGTAGTGCTCATTTGAGAACCCAATGAGCGCTTCGTTCCGGCTGCGATAATGCACATCAAGATACGCCTCACGAACATCAATGTTGAGAGCAGCGGTCAGCAAGTCTTCAGCTTCCTGCTGCTGCTGATAAAACAATTCTTCAGCTGTTTCGGCGTCACTATCACCTGAATCCGCCAGGGCCGACTCAAAGAAGCGAGTGGGCGGAAGCTGCTTTTGATCCCCTGCAATCACCACCCGACTTCCTCGCATCAGCACAGGCAAAGCCTCCTCTAACCGACATTGAGAAGCTTCGTCAAAGATCACTACGTCGAAAATGGCATGCCGTGGGAATATCTGTGCAACCGTGGAAGGGCTTGCCATCCAAACCGGGCACAAGTCATAAATGGGGTCTCCACCGTCCACCTCAGCTCCAGTGGCAAGCATCTGACGAAGTTTGAGGGCTTTCTTGCCTCTCACATAAAGCCGCTGACGAAGCCCTGCACCGAGCTTATTGAGCTGGGTGCCTGTGCTCGAAAGCAAACGGGTCTTCTGATGATGGCGCCAGATGAACCGAATATAATTCGTAACCAATTGAGGCTTTTCAGACGACAGCTTCAGGAAGGCATCGAATGCCGCCTCGATCCTCTCTCCGTCGATCGTTGCAAGTTCATGATCCTGCTGCAGACGGGCACGCAATTCGTTTTCAACAGCCTGTCGGTTAAAGCAATCGCGCACTTCCTCGAATCCAGCCCCCTCGACGACCAGCTTTTCGGCCGGCTTTTGTAGACTCGATGGAAGCTGGCCAATCGCAGTCTGCAAGCGAACAACATCCTCCACTGTAGATTGATTCGTCACCCAGGCTTTAGCGATCTCAGCTGCGTCCGAGCCGCTAAGCCAGGCCGTCACAAGTTCTTTCATTGCTGCTTCTGAAAACAGAGCACTTTGGCTCAACAGTGCGGCCAAATCATTAATCCCAGCGCCCCAAGATGCCTCCTGTTCCAAGCCCTTCTTCAACAGACTCACAGTTTCCGCATTCTCCAAGCTTTCCACCAGCCTCTTTGATAGCCCTAGTGGTTTCAGCAAGGCTAGAAGCTCCCAAACGGTCTTGGCAATGGATGAACGGGACCTCAACACTGCATCATCTTGTAAAGCGGCATCCCCTGCATCCGTAATGCGACCGATCCAATCTGAGATTTGCAGTCTGCTTTTTACCCCCTTGTAGAACACCAAGCCTTGTTTCCAACCGCTTTCCAAAGCAAGTCCCAGCGGTGCCAAAGCAGCGGTTGCCGCCTTTTTCACTGCACCAGCGAACAGCTTCTTGAAGAAACTTCCATGAATTGCCTCCCAAGCGGTCAGTACAGCCAAATGTTGGTTTGTCGATGCCAATGTCAGCAAGCCAGCCCCCCGGGCACTGCTCAAAAGCGAACGGTCGAGGGAAGCCCCTTCAATGTCTGAAACCCAAGCAAGAACGTCTTGAAGTTCGCTATTCAATTCTTTGCTTTTCCCCTCAGGCAGGCTTGCGACCGTCTTTGCAAACGATAATTCATCGCTCTCCACGACGTCTTTCAACAGCCCAGCTGCGTCGCCTCTGATCTTCACCTGGTTTAACAGGGGCTTGTTCGCGTCATACTGACAGACACAGTCTGCAGGTCTAAGGAGGTCTGCATTCTCAGCTGCAACCAACAGCCCTTGAAGCACTGAGGCAGTATCACTGCTAGTCCGAGCCAGAAAAGCTGTTAGACTGATCCCCAGCTTATTCCTGAAGGGATTGCTCGGATAAGAGGCTCTCTCGGAACGGCGGCAAATTTCATCCAGGGTAGTTGAAGCAGCGACGACATCTGGCACCGTGAGGTTCGGCAGAGATTCCACCACAGGCAAATCAGACCGACCAGCATACTTCAACCAGTATCCCAGAAGATCATGGAAACTGCGAGCATTATCCCCCGGGGCGTGATGAAGCTTGCGCCTGTAGGACTCAAGCTCAGAATGAATCTTCGAGAGCTGCTCGTTGACCGAATCGAGTGTCAAACGAGGGTCTTCCAAAGGTGGAGTATCAGCCAGATTTTCCAATTGATCCCGCAACCCCATGTAGAAATCCTTTCGGTCGCTGCTTGGATCATGCACAACACCGCAAAGGTCGCCGATTCCAACCGAATCTAGACGGTATTTAACCACATCGAGAGCGGTTCTCTTGTCACACACAAAAAGAATCCTCTCTCCGCGTGCCAGATGGTCCGCAATCATGTTTGTGATGGTCTGGCTCTTACCCGTGCCAGGCGGTCCATGCACAACAAGGGCCTTCGCCTCACGAGAAGCCAGCACCGCATTCGCCTGACAAGGATCGGCCGCAGAAACCAGCCATTCAGCTTTGAAGTCGCGCTTGCTGATGGTCACAACCTCATCTTGCACTGGTTTATTCTCCTCCTCATGCAGCGCCTTAGGACTGAGGAAGGCAGAAAGAGGCTCCTGCAATGAGTCCTGATTCTCCATCATCCACTTGGTGTCTCTGAGCAATGATTGGTTTGAGAGGGGAAACAAGCCAAGCACCACAGATTGCAACACGCACGTTTGCTTGGGGATCTGTTCAGTGGAAGGCACCGCTGTCAGTAGGGTTTCCCCGTTGAAGGGTGGTGATCCTTGAAGATCCAATAGCGCGAGGACCTGCTTCAACAACTCATCGACCTCACGCCATGGATCAGCTCCCTCCTCATCAAGAAAAATGTCGCCCAGTGATTTTCCTGTCTGCCTTTCCAACCATGCGATTAGCGCTGGATTTGCCACCATCAAGTCTGCCCCCTCGCCAACGCATTCGATGGTCACACCTGTTCTGGATGCTGTCCTAACCTGCAAATTGATCGGCATTAGCAGTAGGGGAGCGAGAATGCGGCTTGAGCCTCGAACTGAGTTCTCATCCCCGGCCGGCGGAATCGACACCAGGGGAAAACCCAGAGCCAAGCAAGACTCCCCATGATCGTTCATGAACTCCAAGGCATCGTCCGCAATATCCCGGAGTTTGTTCAAAAGCTTGGTCTGCTTCTGGTAAGCATCCCGTGCCTGCTTCTGTTCGTCGGACCACTCAGCCTCCGGGTAGGACGGAGCACTAAAGGCTGGAACCTTGGCGGGGAATTCGATTTTCCGCTTCTCCAACAACACTTTAAGAGCTGATTCTGGAGCCAAGCCTTTCAAAATTGACAGCTCCATCCAATCACAACGCTGGCGAGAGCGATGGGGACGAGCATTCATTGAGGGACCGTGAACAAGGCTGGCGTAAAGCCGCTGAATCATTGCTTCCAAAATCATAGCAACTGCTTTTGCCCCAAAATTACTGCGATGTCCATTGCATGCGGTTGAAAATCTCAGCTTCTTCTTAAGAATCTAACACTTATGCATGCAAATTTGTTCTGGAAGGTCCACCGGCTCTTTCCATATTCTGTGTGAAATGAAACGCCTCCTGCTCCTATTGTGCCTGTTCCTCTGTGCGGTTTTGGCTTTTGGAAGTGACGTCCCCATGGAAATCAACCTTCTGGATGGTTCACGCATCAAAGGCCGTGTAATGTCTGCATCCGCTACAGAGTTGACCTTCCTCACAGATTTTGGGGTCTCTCGGATTCCTCTCGAAAAACTCACCGCCGATTCAAGGCAGGCGATCACAATAGGAGCAAAGCCCGATACAGAGGCATTGCTCAAGAGAATATCAGAACTCGAAGCCCGTGTTTCACAGCTGCAGCAGGAAAACGAAGCGCTACGCCGTCAAGCAGTTGCCCCCCCTTCCCCGTCCTACAGGCCTCCGGCAGGCGGAAATTCGCTGACCCCATCCGCCACTCCCCAGCAGCAACCTGCCTCTTCTGGAATGAGCTACACCATCAGTTCCACAGGAAAGCGCCACAATTCGGGGTGCCGATATTTTGGATCTGGTCGGCCTTGTGGAGCAACTGACGGAATCGCATGCAAAATCTGTGGTGGTTAATGGTATGAACAAAAGCCAATTTCTATCCTCTCTCGCTGGGAAGGCGATCGATACGTATCAGGCTCGTTACCGGCATCCCAATCAGCCTCCTTTCGAAATAGGCAAGGTTGTCCATTTGCATCCTGCACAAACAAGAAAGCATGAAGATGATGGAAGCTCTCCTTGGAGTGATCCTTGGCCTTTTGATCAAAGAGCAGGCGTATATTTTATCTTCTCAGAAGACCATCAAATTCTTTACATCGGCAAGACCTCAATGGGACAGTGTCTCGGCAAACGCCTTTACTGTCATTTCGGCGGAGGCACCGCATGCGAATATGATGTTGCCGGGTGGGGGACCGAACCGTACTTCGTAGTCAATATCGCTGTACCACTCGAATCCTCTTTCGAAGCTCCCGCATTAGAAGAGTTCCTCATCGCCAAGCTCTCGCCCAAACTCAACGTGCACGGGATCTAACCAAAAATCAAAGATGCGGATGATGAAGTGGATCATTGCAGCGATATTTTGGTGGGGGTGCAGCTTATTTGCGCAAGACGTCGTTCGCATTGTCACATGGAACCTTGAATGGTTCCCAGGTAAAAAACCTGGAGCATCCCAGGAAGAGCGAGACAAGCATTTTATGGAGGTGGCCGCGGTCCTCCCTCAGATGCGTGCAGACATCATTGTCTTGGAGGAGGTCCGAAATAATGAGGCTGCACAACGTCTGGCGGAGATCCTGCCGGGCATTTCGGTGCATGTCACTAGCCGATTTCCAGACAGTTTCACACATCAACTCGGAGAACAGCAGATTACCATTCTTTCGCGCTTTAAGGCCGATGCAGCTTGGTCTGAGTCGTGGAAGAGAGGATGGGCCAATGCTCCTCGTGGGTATGCCTATGCGAAGCTGTTGATCTCTGGCAAACCACTGCACGTTTACGGGCTGCATCTGAAGAGCAACCTTGGCAACCCAGTCGAGAACACATCCAAACGAGAGGATGCGATGGAACAGTTGATTGAGCACACCAACGAATACTGCAAACCCGGTGAAGGCGTGGTTGTAGCGGGGGATTTCAACACGTCCAAGGATCAGGTGAAATTGGCATCCGACACCACCCTCCTTAAAATTGAAAAAGCTGGATTCTTCTGGACCTTTGAAGGGCTGCCTCTTGATCAACGCATTACTGTTCCAAGAAAAGGCTCATATCCGGACGCCTGCTTTGACCACATCTACGTCAGAGAACTTGGCCGACCTGTTGCAAAGCCACTGACAAACACACCCGGAAGCGATCATTTTCCTGTGGTGCTGGATCTCGTTGTCGAAAGAAAATGAAAGACCGTTGAAGATGACCACTGACATCAAGAAGCCTTGCTAAAATTCTAAGCAAAGGATTTTCCGTGCTGCATCTCTTCGTATAAAAAGCACATAAAATCGTGTGGACGGGTCATGAAGCTGCTGACGAAATGACGATCGCAAATGCGATAATGACTGCGGCAAGAACGATCGCCACAGCAATATTGCCTTTCTTCAGTTCCTCCCATTCATCGATTGGCGTGATCCAGTTCCAAACCTTGACCAGTATCGTCAAGGCCAGCGACATCATTAAAGCCCCTCCAATGCCATATCCAAACATCAAGGTGAAGTTCTGAAAAATAGGATTCATGTTAATTAATTATCGTAAGCCCTCCGTAATACCAGTTTAGTCAAAAAAGACAACTGGAAATGCGTTGCATGCAATCCGGTCGGCCTCACCTTGAATTGAATCAGGTGCTCCTACGCCATACGAACCCAAACTTGCGTGAGCATCGCATTCCGAATCCCAAGACAAGGCATTGCACCCGACGGCTTGATGAAGAGCATACTTGGAAGCGATCCTTTTTCAGCAAGCACTGATACTCATATCAGTGCTGCATGAATCGGCTTAGCGATTTTAGGCACCCGCTGAAGGAATCATTTTTACGGACTTGCGTGACCGTCTAGCGTTTGACAATAATTCGGCATGGCAAAAAAAAATGATGCGGGTTGTTTGTCGCTTATAGTGGTAGGCGCAGCCATGTTTTTTCTCGGGTTGATGTTCAAGGGGTGCTCTGGAGACAATAGCCCTTCCCTTGCGCCAACTGATCACTCCGGAGATTACCAAATCACTCCCGTGGCAGCTCCAACTCCAGTGAAGCCTGCCTTTGCAAGAGACGGCACAATGATCAGCAACCCAGAAAATTATATCCCAAAAACTGTCCGCATCCAACAACCGGTGAGTGTAGGGGCATGGGATGGAAAAAAAATGAACGGAACCAAGGTCCTGCCAGTTGGTACCGAGGTTAAGGTCAAAGCACTTGAAGGATACAACATCTACATCGAAGTCGACGGCCAGTGGCAGGTCATCGCGGCGTCGGCAACCGATATTCTTGACCAGATGGCTCAGGCGGCGGGCTCAGAGGGATGAGCAAGCAAGGGCCGGATGTGATCGCTATATTTAAAGGGTGCGGAGGCAAAGAAACCCGCGCACTCGGATTTGAGGGTGCAGGATTCACAAACAGGCATGTACATGGTTTTCCAGTCGCTGATGGATCTTTGTGCAAAGGGCCATAACTTTTGGGGCATGAGACAGAGAGGTAGATTGTATATCATGACTTTCATGCCAGCCTCAGCCAGGACGCTGACAGCCTCAGCCAGTGCTTCACGATATTCCCAAGGATCAATCCACAGCACGGAGACATTGGTCCGGGTGAATCCGATGGTCTCCAGGCCCATCAATGCCACTTGCGTGGCAAAGGGTAGGTTTCTAGTAATGAAGCGGGCCGTCTGCACCAACCTTGCCACGGTTTGCCGGTGAATGACGAAACGAATTTCCACTGGAACCTCGAACCGTGCGAGGTTCATTATTCCCCGCAGAGTCTGATCGAAGGCATATCGAGCTTGCACCACGAAGTTGTGCAAACTGGCGACGTCTGCATAGAGCGGAATGCCAATCATGATGTCACGGATGCCTGATTGACTCATCGCCTTGGCTGTCTCCTTGTAGGCGAATGCCCGTCCATTGCTTAGCATGTGGAGTGCTGTGTCAGGAAGGTGCCTAGCCACGCTGGTCATCACCTCCATTAACCGCCAGCCCAGAATGGTTGGCTCCCCACCAGTGATACATAGAACCCGTGTATCAGGATCCATGAGAGGAATTGTCTCCAGCATGTCGTCGATGAGGTATCCATCGTCCAAATCGCGGGGCGGCTGCGAGCACATGAGGCAGCGGCTGTTGCATCTCTCGGTGAAAAACAGGACGTTGTGATGGGATCCCTTGCGGTAAAGCACTCTAAGCTCACCCATGACTTCATTGATCCTTACAATGTCGCCGTCCTGGAGATGATCAAATGTGCTCGGAATACTCACTTCATTGCCTGAGCAACTAGTTCCTCCAACACGAAGCACACACCGAAATCCCTCCACTTTTCCCGGCTCCTCACCCCTCAAAAGTAGCACTTCATTTTCACGCAAAGGCTCGGGCAAGTTGACATCGTCCGAGAGTCTAGCTACGAAGCTGCGGCCTTCGGATCGTTTCTCGAATGTGGCGTTCAGTGGTATCACAGCCAGGACTTTAGAATGGTTGAGACCTCTTTGTCATCCTCCAGCAGGGTGATAATGTGACGTATTACCTCCATGTTCCTGTGGCAGAACGCGCTTGAAGGTCTATGGCCGATGAAATCTCCCTGCGTTCGGTGGTGAAATACGGGATCAGTGCCGCAGTAGGTCTGGAAGGCGCAGTCACTGCACCCAGGAACTCCTTCCACCATGGATTCATGAATCATTGCCAGTAGTGGAGAGTTTAGAAACAGCTTTTCGTAACGATCGTCCACGGTTCCAAGCTTGAAGGTCTTGTCCCCCATCTCGGCAAGCATTCGCCCCTCATCTGAGGCGTACACTTCGCCGTTGTAGTTGTAAACGATACCGCCTATGCCAATGCCTGCGGGAGACTGGAGATCGATGTAGCCCGACGCTCCGGGCATCAGTATCTTCTGGAGAATAATTTGAGTGTAGGTCTCACGGAAGAAAATGCCCTGCTTGTTCAGTTCCAAAATGTAAGCAAGCCCCTCTTTGAAGAACTGAATAAACTTCTCGGTTTCATAGCCTATTTTAGACGCGCTTTTGACCGCAAAACCGTAAGGGCTGATATATCTCAGGAAGACACTGTCAAAGCCCAGGCGCACGTACTCGTCAACAATCTGCTTTGGCTGCTCAAGGCTGGATACTGTGGTGGTCATCAGTGCGGAGACAGCTTGGGAGCCAAGTCTTGTTCTGATTCTGCGTATTCCTTCCTCTGTTTTGCCATGACTATTTTTGCCTGGTCGGGGTCGGTTTTTGTTATGAAGAGTTTCAGGGCCGTCCAACGAGGTGGAGAATGAAATCCGGTGCTCCTCGGCAAAATCGAGCATCTCGTCGGTCAGGTTGGCCAGATTGGTTGTTATAACGAATTCCAACTTTCTCCCGTCATTTCTGGTCTTTACCTCTGAAACGACATAGCGGATCAAATCAAAATTCAACAATGACTCGCCTCCCTGAAACTCGACTTTGATGCACGGAGACGGGCTCTTGAACATAAGACCAATGGCCTTGGAGGCGATTTCAGGCGTCATGTCAAAGCTGCTCCTGTCTTCAGACACACGGGACACCTGACAGTATTGGCAAGAGTGATCGCAACGCAGAGTAGTGACAAACATGTGAAGCGCCGTCCAATCTGGCAACCGGGATTGTCGAGTGCGGTATTTTGCGGCGACCAGTTCACGATAGATGTCTGAATCCTCATCCGCGATGAGATGAGAAGCCAGCAGGTCAGCGTAAAGAGGATCGGTGGTTGAAACTTTGCCCTGAACCACTTGCTCCAGTTTCGAGCGTTCCATGAATAAATATTCGCCTCCCATGCCTGAAACGAAATACCGGTTTCCGTCAAACCGCATGAAGCGGAGAGGCAGTAGCTTGTAACTTTCTGCCCTTCGGTAGAATTCAGGTGATTTGAAACTGCGGTTGAGTCCGTTCATTTTGGATCCGAAGTCAGAATGCTATGAGGATCCGAAAAAGCCGCAGCCGACTCATATTCGGCATGTAGAACAGGGTGTCGTGAAAGTGCATGCGCTAGAATGAGATCCCGTTCTAGCCGGGATTCTCTGGCGACGACAGCCCTAAGACCCTCATCGAGAAGCTCACTCCGAAAGAGATCCTCAGTTCCTTCACAAAGGTTCTGGTCTTTTGCTTTCAGTATGACCTTCACCTCACCATCATTACAAGCGAGTATGGAGACATGATATCTGCCGGAAAAGCGATGTGCGGCACGTAAGATGACCTCCGTCGGGAAAAGGGATGTCTGGACGGTAATCGTCTTCTGTTCCTTCGTTTCCTCGACACAGGCCTCCCTTACAACTGCGTGGGAGATGGAAGAACTCATGGCGCTAATTTCTATTGCTTTTAGGTATTGGATTGTCAATACATACAGCAAATCGCCGTTGCCATGCAACCTACACTGCTGTTTCAAAAAATCTTTTCACTTGCCGGTGCCGTGTCGGCTCTCTTGTCTTCAGAGGCCGAAAAGCAAAAGCCTCAGCTTAAGGATTTCCTTTTTCCGGACAACAACCAATTCCAAGATGAGACTGATCCTCCTCTGGTCTTAACGCCTTCCCGGGCTCGTGATCATGACATTTATCTGGTCGGCCACCGATCCCACAGTTCACATCGATCGCACTCCTCCCACTATTCTTCCGCGACATCGGGCCATTCATCGCACAGCTCTCATTCTTCGCACTACAGTTCGTCGGGCACCTACTATCCGTCCAACGCCCCCTCGGTGCAAAGCCCGGCACCTCCACGCCCAAACACATTCTCCCCAGCCCCTTCATCCCCCCAATCAGTTCCTGTGGCGAGGACTTACAGTCCTGCTTCTCCCCCTCCCCCTTCCGCTGCCACTTTGGCACCACAACAGCCTGCGCCTCCCACTTCGCAGCCCGCCCTTCCTACTTCGATTCCGCCCCAAAAGGTTGATTTGGTGTTCAACAACGGCCTTAAGGTATCAGGAGAGGTCATCGCCTATACTGGCGATTCGATGCATCTGCGCGTGGAAAGCGGGAAAGTATACAAGATTCGCCTTATCCTTCTGACCAAAGACTGTGCGATGTCAGTGATGAAAAAGATGATTGTTTCGAATTAATTCGTGTTTGGCCGTTTAAATGAGGCTCCAGGGCCAATGCTTTTTGGCCCCTGAAATCACAAATTTGATTCTTGAGCACCTACAGCGACACAGTCGACATGACCAGAGACTCGTTCATCAAGTTGTGTGAGCAGGCCGAGGGCTATATCGAACTAGGCCTGTATGACGAGGCATCTAATGTCCTGGAGACGCTTCCCAGCCAACTCAAGATCACGCAAGAGGCGATTCAGCTCCAAATGACAATCCTCGTCAAGACTGGTCATTTTCTCAAAGCGTCATACCTGGCTGAGTCCTTGAGCATGGGTGATCCTGAGAATACAGATCGAATGCACCTGGTCGCACAACTTCGTTATGACGCCGGCGAACCAAGGGAAGCACTCGACTGGTTGAATCAGATCGAGCCCAAACGCACACATCTGGTGCATTACAATCATCTCAAAGCCAAGTGTTTTGCTGCCTTGCAGGATCTTGAACAGTGCCGACATTCTCTGGCAGAAGCACATTCCATTGATCCTGACCTGAGATGGATGAGCCTTGAAGATCTAGCATTTGACCTGATATTCGGCAAAGATCCAACCATTTAACACCATGCCCCTCCCCTCCGTCTCTCAGCTCAAACAAGCCCTCAAACTCGCAATCAAGCTCGAAGAAGCACAGTCTGAACTCGCCTCCATCTTGGGGGAATCCTCAGACACGGCAAAGAGAGGCCCTGGACGCCCAAAGAAGCAGCGAACGATGTCTGAAGAAGGCAAAAAGCGTATCGCGGAAGCCCAGAAGAAGCGTTGGGCAGCTCAGAAGAAGGCTGACGGGAAAAAGTAGCCATCTTTCGAACAGAGAGGCATGCAACATTGTTAGCGCATCTCTTTCTCGGCGTATGAATTTCGCAGATGTCGTCCTACAAGCAGGTGTCACTTTTTTAGGGGCTCTGGGAGGAAGCTGGCTCGTTTTATCCCAGCACAAGCAAAAAGCCTGGTGGGAGAGCAAACGAAATATTTACACCGAGTTGATTGAATCGTTCTTGATTTGCATTCGAAGATCCAACTGCTTAGCCAACGAGGCTTATCACTTCGACGAGAGACAGAATCCCGTAGCGCCGACCGACGATGATGAAATCGAAGGTGAATTCTTCAATAAGGCGATTAAACGAATTTGTGAAATCAGCCTTACAGGTGAATATTTCGTAGGATCGGATGCGGCTCAGTTATTGAGGGATTGCGTTCATGAGTATGAAGGAACCTTTTATGGAGACATGCTTCCCTTTGAGCATTGGGAGAAAGCCAATGATGTCTTCAAGCTATACCTACCAAAGCTGATTGAAGCGGCACAATGCGACCTTCATGCTTGGCCGAAAGTCATTCGCTGGTGGCAACAGGTTTCTGCGTGGTAATCAAGACACTTTTGACTCTCAAGGCGCTTTTTGAAACTGTTCCTCAGCCATTCACCATCTCGAAGAAGATCCTCACCAAACAATGCACATGCCGGAGGGAAATGACCGGATCATCTGCGGGCTGGACCACGTCGATCAGCCGGAGTGAGACGAAAAAGTCCAGATCCTCCTGTGTCATACCGGTCAACTGGCTCACCTCGGACATCCGCATTGCCGGTTCAGTTTTCTGCCTCTTTGCATTTTTGAGGATCTTGCGCCCTTCCAGCAGTATCCCCAGGTGATTGAGGCCCGCCATTCGTGACAAGAGCCCGTTAAAGCTGTCGGTGATTATTAATTCGCGCATCGGAGTTTTTCAGGCTCAAACAGCGTTGGTGGTTATTCCCAGCGCCAGAAGGGCATCCAGGAGCCCTTGCCCCCCCCGAGGGTGGATTGCAGCCGATACACCTACCAAGCCGTCAAAAAGCCTCCAATGCTCATTTGTGAAGTCATGAGCATTGGAGACCCTTTGAAGCCGGGTCATGCCGCCTCTCTCACGTTTTTCAGTGGTCGCAGGTTCTGGACCTTCCTGTAGGCCACCTTGAATCCAGGGCGGGTCTCATGGATCACGTCAAACCTCACCCTCTTTCCATGCAGCAGGTTGAGTTTTTCAGGGAGGATTTCACCAGTCTCGTCGGTCAAATGGACCAAGTCAGCACCCAAGAGCTCATACATGTCATTGAATAGGTTGTCGGTTTGGTTTCCCCAATAGTCCCTCCTCACCCGGTAATCGAGGAATGGTTCCTCTGGAACCGGATCAACCGCAATCGTGAGGCGAAGGTTTTCCCTCTGCCTCCCGTTCTTGGTGTCCTTGTTCAGAGTGGCATTGATGATGGTCCCGTTGTGTGTGTCTTCTGGTGTCTCATAGGACACCTCTCGTATTAGTTTCATATGCTAGTGTATGCTTTATCCAAAATGCTTGTGAATGAAGGTCTTCCTTTCACAGCTCTTTGCCCATGCATCGAGCGACGGATTTTCCGCCAGCTTTTTTAATTTTATCAAACTTGGATTGGCATGTACAGATCAAAGAATCCTCATGCTTATTTAGGAGCACGCAGTCGATTAAACCGCTCCCCGTAATCTCCTTCCATTTCTTTGACGATCTTGTCAAAGTGTCGCAGGAACCAGCTGACCGAGGCCATGTTGGTACTGTAAAAACGACGCCTCTTGAAGCCTTCACCTTTTTTTAGCCCAGTGGTGAACTGTCTCATATAAACCCGGAATCCTTCAGTGAGTCTGTCGGCGGATATCCAGGGTCTTTGTTCAAACAATTCGGCCACTCGTTCAATATCCGCGTTTCGACAGTGAATGCCTTGAAATCGGATGAGACAAACCGCCACGATATTGTGTTGCCTGTCGAGCACGGGAATCGTTACAGGAACTCCTGCGGCCTTCATTTGCGCCACCGCCTTCATGAAGATCCTTGCTTTGGATGCTGACGGTAAAGCTGGATTCCAAGCGTTGTCGTCCTCTCCCCAGACAAAATCCTCTCGATGTTCTGCATGGCGATCCACAGCCAAGCTCCTGAGAGCGTCAAACCTTCCTTTCTCGGTCTTTGCCACGCTGGTCAGAACCTCATCGCATACGCTCTCCACAGCTTCCCATCCCACCCCTGATTTGAGGGTGTCCGAGGGAACCAGATCTTGGGCGTTCTGTATTCCACGCGCCAAAAGCTCAAGACCAGCGTAGAGCCCACGGATTTTGAAATCTTCACCTGTTAAACCAGCACGTTGAAGGTAATCGGTCTGACCGCAGTAGAAGTTTAAAAATGATGATGCAAAAGCACGCATAGAAAAATCAGGATCATGCTTTTCCACTGCAAATCTGATCAGTTCTGCATCCTGTGTACTGATGAATTCCTTCACAATTCTGCACAACCACCATGATCTAACCACGGCTTCGGAATCACCGGGATCAAACAACACCCCATGATGTTCACATTCCTCGGTGACATGATTCCAGTCGTAATCACTGACGATGCTATTTTTGACCTTGTTGATAGTCTCATGCTCAAGGTCATCCAAGGTGACAACATCATCATACCTGCTTTTCAGTGATGCGATGAGTTCGTCTATTGTTACATCTTCATCCTGCACAATGACTGTCTCCTCATTTGCCGAATCAATCTTTGCCATCCTCAATGCGTCCTTACCCAAAAAAGCATATGCCTGATTCTTGGGTCTCTCTAAATAAACGGGCTTATCAAACGAATACGTGAGAGGGATTGGTTTTTGCACATGAAAAGACCCGGCTTCGCCGGACTTTTTTAATGTGTTTTTAATGGAATCTTCAAATGGTTGTTTCAAAGGGTTTTTATAATGGGTATAGTTGTCCGGATTTTGTCATTTGCCATCCGGATCACTTGGCACCTCGTCCGGATTCTAACGCCCCTGTCCGGATTATATCTCATGTCGTCCGGATGCTGACATTTGCATGATCACGACAGCAGCGCTTTCATTCTGAGAACACGCATACGACTAGGGGGAAACGCATACTCGCTTTTTTTGTCCGGCACCTTGATTAACGCCCCGACGCCCACAAGCTTCGCCAACGTGGTTCTTATCGTCGAGGCCTTCAGTGGCAGATGCTCGGCCAGTTTTTCGGGGCTAATCGCATGTGTCTCGCTGCCGGCTTTTAATTTTTTCTTCAGCCAGTATTCGAGGTTGAACATGATCACCGCCGCAGTCACTCCATGAGCTTCTGCGTCTGAGGCATGAAAACTGATTTTGTGATCTTCAGCGGCTTCCCAGTACTGCTCAGGGACATGATACCACCGAGTGCGGTCATAGGCATGTTTGTTGAAGTTGCCAATCTCAACCAGACTTTTTTCACCGAGTTCTCTCAATGCGTCATCAATGGTGCTTCGCCCGAGGTAAGGAAACTTTTTCTCAAGTTCCGTCAAGGTGTCGAAGTACCACTGTTTGTTGTCACGGATATTTGTGCTTTTGCGGGTCTTGTATGCCAGGTATTTGAGAACTATTGCCGCGCTGACTCCGTGGACATCTGCGATCGTTTTAGAAAATGAATGAGGTTTCATTAGGGCGAAAAAATGAGGGCGGCCCGTGAAGTGCGTTTACAGCGTCCTGCAGGGGTTTGAAGCTGAGCCCGCAGTGGTTCACTTCCGCAGGCCGCCCAAGGATTTAGATCAAGCAAGAAACAGCACAGCGCCATGGCCCACTGTTTTACGGGAGATAGGCACCAGGTTGTGGAGGGAGAAGCGGCCGTGCTCGATCTTGTTGGCGGCCATTGTGTTTTTCAGGCCTCGGCATTCCTGAGCCCAAGTGACATAGTCAGCTGCATCCACTTTGAAGATCACAACTACGCCGTCATGCGCTTCAACAATGGCACGAATACCATTGTCATCGGTTTTCAGCAGCTTCACCAGGGGTGGGATGCTGCCGAGAGGAACGGAAACTGCAGCGCGATCCCACTGCAGTACCTCGTATCGGGTCATTCGAAAATGTCTTTTGTGGCGAGGTACGAACAGCTTCCGGCTATCCACAGCAAACGGCCAGAAAAAATCTCGCCATCCCTGGAGAGCCTGACCACGTGTCCATACCACATCGTCATTTTGGCGGTGACGGGACATAATCAGGCTCTGTCCAGATTTGCACAACGAGCTGAAGAGGTACTCCATGGGGTCTTTCACCCCTTCCCTACAAGACAGCTCGATGATTTTTTTGTAGAACTTCCGAGGTTGGATCGGTAGCTTTGAGATTGGCACCAACTGGGGTAATCTTGGTCTCATTATTTGAAAAAGTATGGCCGCCCGCTTTGGATTGATTCCTCCACGGGCGGCCGAGTTTCAGTTATGCAATCTGCGGCGCTGGGTTAGCTCCCTGAAGAAGACGGATCATGATTTTCGTCTTGTCTTTCGGGTCTTTGTATTCCTCGATCACCTTTGGAGAACCATCCTTCGGATCACGAAGCTTTTTACGGGCCTCCAGAAGCAGGGTTGGATCTGGAAGAAGCTGGCCAATGTAGACCAGCCCCATAGGCTCCGCGCAAGCCTTCAGAAGCTCGACCAAGCTGACGCAGTAATCGTCGTCGGCCTTGAGTTCCTCCAGCTCTTTGAGTGCATCCCGCAGCTCGACGCGTTTAATTGCGACGAACTTTTGTGTTTCCTCTTGCGCTGCTTTGAGGACGTTCTTTTTTTCAATGCGTGTCATTTTATGCTACTTTATGGTTTGTTGCCTGCCTTACAGGCTTGAGATCGACCGCTGAAACAGTACTCAGCGGTCGAAAGGTTTTTCGCTTCGTGTCATTCGGCTCCTTGGGCGTTGATGTAGGCGAGCAATGATTCCGCCGAGTAAAGCCTTTGTCCCCTGGTTGCTTGCTTCGATGCTTTCAGCGATTTACTGACAACTGGCGGATTGAAATTATTGGCCTCACATGGCAAAATCAGTGTACAGATTTTTGCTCTACTTAGAGATGTGAGGGGGCACCGAGCTGGCGGCTTTGGGAGCCGAAGCCAGACTGCGCGTTGCAACTCTTGGACTACGGGATGGCTGGATGGTTTGTTTTCCATGACGGACGACTATTTGCCGCCGAGCCCCTCTTTATCCTGACCTTTCCCGTACTTGTGATAACCCTAAAACATGTCTGGCTGTTGCATTATTTTGGTGTTTTCATTTGACAATCGCAATTACCCAAAATGGATGCACCTTGATGAGCGAAATAAATCTCAAGAGCATTGCCCAATTTCTCACACACACCATCACCTATGAGAAACTGATGGAACTGTGCCAAACTCAAAAGGGAGCATCAAACAGTATCGTCCTGTGCCACATAAGCCCCCCACCTCCTCCGCAACCCCAGGCCAAATCTTCTAGCGGTTGGGGTGGGCGGCTGGAGAAAGTGAGCAGGGATGCTTTCTTTTTCATAGGACAGACCTGTGATTCCGAGGCCCCAGCCGTCCACGTTTCAAGACGTGATGACCGCTGGGTATTTCGACCCACTGTTTACAAAATTCCCGTTTCGTTGGCTCCGATAGTGCAATTAGACACACCATGGGTTGAGGCGCTATGCCGACTTTCCGAATCGACACTCAGGCCCCTTTTACATTTTCGCTCCTCAAAAGACTGGGTCAACAAGGCAATAAATCATGAAATCCAGGCGCGCTTGCTATCGTTCGATTTCCATGGTCCATACGCATTCTTTGCCAGTTTTGATGAGGCTACTGCTTGGCTAGTGGCATGTCAGTGGGAACACTGGGATCAGCAGCAGATCGCGATTGGCGAACGTTTGAGCCACCTCGCTAAGCATGTGGATCTGAGAGTTAATGGAATGGATATAATGCATATGCATCCATCAGCAGTAGTTGCTCGGCTTCGAAGTGGGGATCTCCCGCAGTCGATCAAAGGTTTGCCAATCAAGAATCATCACGAGGGACAAAGCTCTTCCTCCGCAATCAATCGTGCTAACGAACTCTCTTTGTCACAACAAATGAAATCGAGAGGCGGTGCAGCGACCTATAGACGGCGCACATTCCGCCAACCGGTTGCAGGGAAATTCAAGACCGAGGCTGAAATCGAAGCCAGCGGTTTGTGGTGGTGGCGTCGTCTTGATTCCGTTAACCGCCTAGAGGAGTTCGCTCAGTTCAGTAGATTCTGGGAGCGCAGCGCCTTCTTCTATGAATTTCGCGCACGCCTTCACAGCAACAGTGCATTGCCGACATGGGAGGGTTTTGCACGTCTTTGGTGGGACTTGGATCGCACACAACGGGGCATTTTATACTATCTGTGGCCACCGGATCTCGAAGGCACCAGTTCGCTTCAGGCACGACACAGACGGATTTCGGATATCATCAGGTTCTGGATAAAAGTTGATTTCGCGAGACCTCTTGACGACGTATTGGAAGATGTTCGTCAGATCTGGCAAGGCCTGGAACCGGAATTGATTCACCTGTGGGGTATTGGAAAACACAAGAAAGCCAACGCGGACGACAAATCAATACCGTCACCGAAGAACAGGCTAGATGGAAAATGGGCCATGCTTGAGGCAATCGATCGCCAACGCCATCTTGGAATGCAGCTGTCGCCAGCCGAGAAAATCACCATGAAGCGGCAGATTGGGTATTATCAGGCAGCATGCGAGGAGGCGGGGATACCGGCCAATTTTGCCAACGCATCACATACTCACACCGTGGCATGATGCATTCGCCCATCATCTTCGGCTAGACTCATAATTCTAATACCACTTTTTGAAACTGGTCGAAGGTGCCCTTGTCTGTCACAAACCGGATTCCTTGCAGCATTTGGAATGCCCCCGAACCTCCTGAGCTTTGTGGGAACAACGTTCCCACAATGTTCCCTTCCCCCCTTGATCGTGCACTTTGTTGACATAAACCACTCTCTTTGAGAGTGGTGCGCAGGGAGGGGATCGAACCCTCGACCAATTGGTTAAAAGCCAACTGCTCTACCGCTGAGCTACCTGCGCATCCCTGAGGAAGGGGGCCGGTATTTATTCATAAGTCGGGGCTGCGCAAGCCAGAATATGCCCCGAGGCGGACTTTCTGCACCAGCACGCCAAGATCGTTTTCGGGTCTTTTCACTTGAAATGCCTGAATGCCATGGCTTTGCGCACCTGCAATATCGCAGCGCACGTCATCGCCAATGTGCAGCGCCTGCCCCGGCTGACAGCCCGCCGCAGCCAGCGCCGCCTCAAACATGCGCGGGTGCGGCTTGGCCGCTCCTACCTCGCTGGAGATGATCACTTCATCAAAAAAACGCAGCAGATCATGCCCGCCCAGGATGCTGTGCAGGCGGCGGTCAAAATTTGACAGCACCAGCAGCCGGTGATCCTGCGCCAGATCTTCCAGGGCAGGCAGCACGTCATCAAACACGCTCCATGCCTCGGCTCTGGCATAATGCGAGTAAAGACCGTCAAACAGGTCATCCAGTGTGCCTTCCTGCAGCGGAGCCCCCAGCACCAGGCCAAAAACATCCCCCACCAGCCTGCGCCACCAGCCACGATCATCGTCCTCAGCAGGCTGCCCCTCTGGATGCAGCGGCGGCGATGTCTGCTTCCACACCGTGCGAAAGGCCTGCATGATGGCCTCAGGCTCGGCTGGAATGCCATGCCTCAACGCATGCTGAGCGTAGGTGAGGCCAACTGACACCGCTGGCCTGATCAGGGTCCCGGCCGCATCAAAAAACAAGGTGTGCAGAGGCATGGCGTCCAGAAAACAAAAAAGGGAGCGGCCTCGCAGCCGCTCCCGTGGGGAAATCAGGTGAAATTACTTGGAAGCCGTGACCGGATTCTTCGGATTTTTGCCAGCGGTGACTTCCTGCTCAGGCTCGACGGGGAGCTGGGGCAGACGGCAGTGCCAGCTGGAGCCGGGGAGAGGATAGCCGGGGGTCAGCTCATTCAGGCTGCCCACCATGTAAGGCTTGGGCTCTGGAGGAGTGACGATGTCCACAGCGCCGAAGAAGCCGCGGCTGACAGTTTCGCCGTAGGAATACATGGCGCTCTGATAAACTTTCTTGGTGGCAACCATGCCACGCTGCATCGTGCCGGTCACATAGTCAGGCCAGCGGCGGATGGCGCGGGCGCCAAAGCTGGCACCGTCGTCGATGGTGTCCATGCCGTAGTCGGTGTAGCGGTTGGCTTCGCGATAGACGACGTCATCTGCGCGGAACACCACGTTTTCGCCCATGTTGGTGTAGTCGCGTGCCTGACGGTCAGCCACTTTGCCGATGCCATTGCTGACATCATCCACGCCGTCGGAAACACCGTTCACGGCCAGATTGGTGCCCTGGCTGACATAGGACAGGCCTTGGTTTGCGTTCGGAGCAGCAATGCAGGGCACAGCAGCCGTAGGACGAGAATTGGTCTTTACGAAGGTGCAGGATGCGAGTGTGGAAAGCAGAACAAGGGGCAGGAGCAATTTCATAGAATAAGGTGCGATTCTGTCGGAAAGTGGGTCGGGTTGTCAAAGCTAAAATCCGCCAATCGGTTTTAAATTCAATCTGAAAGGCAGCATCCGCTGAAAGACACTTCTCATCAGGTCGTTATCGCGCCATCCCCCTCCTCCACGCGCCCACATGAAGCTGAATCCCCTCTGCGCCATCCTCGCATCGCTCGCCACCTCGGCCCTCATGGCCCAGGCCGCCCCCGACCTCAAGGCCACCGCAGCCAAAATCGACGAACTCGTCAATGCCAAGCTGGCCAAGGAAAAAATCCAGCCCAACAAGCCCGCCAGCGACGAAGTCTTTGTACGCCGCGTGTATCTGGACGTGGCAGGCCGCATTCCCACCCTGCATGAAACCACCGAGTTTCTCAAAAGCAGCGACGCCGACAAGCGCTTCAAGCTCATCGAAAAACTCCTCGCCAGCGACGGCTACGTGCAGAATTTCTACAACTACTGGGCTGACATCCTGCGCATGAAGAGCCAGATGGTCGGCGGTGGCCAGAGCCTGCCTGCCTTCTACGGCTACTCCAAATGGCTGAAGGACAGCCTGCGCGACAACAAGCCCTACGACCAGATGGTGCGCGAGGTCGTGACCGCCGACGGCAAGTCCTATGAGAACGGTGCCATCGGCTTCTACATCCGCGACTACAACATGCCGCTGGATAACATGGCCGTGACCACCCAGATCTTCCTCGGCACCAGCATGGTCTGCGCCCAGTGCCACAACCACCCCTTCGACAAGTGGACGCAGATGGACTACTACCAGATGGCGTCCCACACCTACGGCATGACCAGCACCAATGGTCTGACCAACCCGCTGCTGGCCCAGGCCATCTACGGTGGTGGTGCGGCCAAGAACAAGAGCAACCGCTACGGCGGTGCCGTCTCCAAGTTCCCCCTGCCCAAGGGCATCGAGCGCAAGGACGTGGGCCGCGCCATGACCGAGATCTTACGCCCGCTGCGTTACAATGCCGTGCTCGATCAGTCGGATAAAAAGCCGCTCCTCCTCCCGCACGACTACCAGTACACCGACGCCAAGCCCAAGCAGAAGGTCTCCCCCGTCATCCCCGCCTCCTTCAGCAAGGACGGCAAGATCGTGAAGGACGGCGTCAAGCCCGTGGACTCCTACGCCGCCTGGATGACCAGCAAGGACAACCCCCGCTTCACCACCGTTATTGCCAACCGCCTGTGGAAAAAGCTCATGGGCCAGGGCATCATCGAGCCTGTCGATGAAATCACCGACAGCACCGTGCCGAGCAATCCCCAGCTCATGACCTTCCTGGAAGACACGATGAAGGCGGCCAACTACGACATGAAGGTGGTCCTGCGCGCCATCCTCAACTCCCAGGCCTACCAGCGCGAGGCCTACACCAAGGACGTCGAACTCGGGGAGATCTACAACTTCCCCGGCCCTCTGCTCCGCCGCATGAGCGCCGAGCAGATCTGGGACAGCATGGTGGCCCTTTACAAACCGAACGCCGACCAGCCCAGCATCGCCACCAAGGTGGATGCCGAGGTGGCCCTGCGCCGCATCGAATGGCTGGACCGTGCGCTCAACAGCCTCTCCCCTCAGCAGCTGCAGGAATGCACCATCAAGGTGGCACAGAAGCAGAAGGAGCTGGCCGCCGAAGTCCGTGCCGCCCAGGAAAGCATGGAAGCCGCCGCCAAGGCCAAGGACGAGGCCGCCATCCGCAAGGCACGGGACCTCATTAAGAACCAGCGCAAGCACATCGACGAAGCCGTGGACGCCGTGGTCTATGACGCCGGCTTCAAGCGCTTTGCCGAGCTGGCCCGCGAAGGAAAGCTGGATGAATTCACCAAGGACGAAGACTTTGCCAAGGAAGTCGCCGCCGTGCTCAAGCTGAAAAAGGACGGTGAAGACCTCGGCATGGACGAGGCGCTCGCCATCCTGTCCAAGCAACGCCGCTCCAAGCTCAACGAGCAGGCCAAAGCCCGCTATGCCGCCGACGCCCAGCGCTTTGACGTGGATGACAAGAATGAAAAGACCTCCCTCGTGGCCTGGGAAAACTTCCGCGACACCTACATGCTCCGCGCCGCCGACCTGCGCAGCCCCGCCCCCAACGGCCACTTCCTGCGTGAATTCGGCCAGAGCGACCGCGAACTGGTGGAAAACGCCAACGACGACGCCAGCGTGGGACAGGCGCTCATGCTGCTCAATGGCAAAGTCTTCGGCAATCTGATGAACCGTTACACCGTCATCGCCCGCGCCATGGACAAGGCCAAGGCCGAAGGCCCCGAGTCAGTGATTGACACCGTGTACCTCAGCCTGCTCAGCCGCAAAGCCACCGCTGATGAAAAAGCCCTGCTCAAGCCCATCGCCGACAACGCCGACGCCACTGACCGCGGCGATGTCCTCTGGACCGTGCTGAACACGAGGCAGTTCTTCTTCATTCAGTAAGTTGCCCAGTTGCGCCGCAACTGGTCTGGGACTTCCGGTTGCGGCGCAACCGGACTACTTTACGCCATCACACCCTTCACCACCTCACCAGCCACATCCGTCAGGCGGAAATCGCGCCCGGCGTAACGGTAGGTGAGTTTCAAATGATCCAGCCCCAGCAGGTGCAGGATCGTCGCATGCAGGTCGTGAATATGTACCTTGTCCACAGCGGCGTAGTAGCCGTAGTCGTCCGTGGCACCGTAGGCCGTGCCGGGCTTGCTACCGCCGCCGGCCAGCCACATGGTGAAGCCGTGCGGATTGTGGTCACGGCCATCGCTGCCCTGAGCCACAGGCGTACGGCCAAACTCACCGCCCCACACCACCAGCGTGTCATCCAGCAGTCCACGGGATTTCAGATCCGCCAGCAGTCCGGCGATGGGCTTGTCCACCTCCGCCGCATTCTTGGTGTGGCCTTTGAGCAGATCGCTGTGCTGGTCCCACTGCACAAAGCTGTCGCTGTGCGTCACCTGCACAAAGCGCACGCCCCGCTCGGCAAAGCGCCGCGCCATCAGGCACTGGCGTCCGAAATTCGCCGTCACCGGGTCATCCAGGCCGTACATCTTGCGCGTGGCCTCGGTTTCACCTGAGATGTCCTGCAGCTCCGGCATGGTGGACTGCATGCGGTAGGCCAGCTCAAAGGAGTTGATGCGCGCCTCCAGCGCCGCATTCGCCCCGGCCTGTTCCAGATGCGCGTGGTTCATCTGCGACACCAGATCCAGCTGCGCACGCTGCATCTCCGTGGAGATCATCTTGTTGTGAATATGTCGCACCACCGCCTGTTCGGCAGGGATGCTGGCATTTCCCAGCGGTGTGCCCTGGCAGTGCGCTGGCAGGAAGGCGGAGCCCCAGTTGTTCACACCGCCGTGAGCCAGCGTGGGGCAGATGGTGATGAAGGCCGGCAGATCGGAGTTTTCCGTGCCCAGACCGTAGCTCACCCACGAGCCAAGACTCGGACGCACAAAGGTGTCGCTGCCCGTATGCAGCTTTAGCAGCGCGCCGCCGTGCGCCGGATTCGTGCCGTGCATGGAGCGGATGACGCACAGGTCATCCACATGCTTGGCCACATGTGGAAAGAGATCGCTCACCGGCAGGCCGCTCTGACCATACTGGCGGAATTTCCAGGGGGAGCGAAGCAGGTTCCCCGTTTCGGCAAATTTCACGCGCGGCAGCGCAAAGGGCGGCGGCTTGCCGTTGTCACGGTCCAGCAGCGGCTTCGGGTCAAAGGTGTCCACCTGAGAGGGCCCGCCCTTCATCAGGAGAAAGATCACCCTCTTGGCCCGGGCCGGGAAATGCGGCTGCTTGGGTGCCAGCGGATCAATGACCGCCGCTTTGGCCGATTCCAGGCCCAGCACGCCCTGCAGTGCCAGATAGCCAAATCCCGCGCAGGAGCTGCGCAGCATCTCACGGCGGCTGAAGGACGACAATGGAGACGAGGGTTTCATCACTGCACAAACCTACGCACAAACCACGCCACCTCTTGCTGGCCATCGTTCTCCCTACGCCCTGCCCGTGGCAGGTGTCGTCCGGCGGCGGCGGTCTTCGTCGCTGAAGTAGGTCTGCATGCGCTCGCGCAGGTCGGCGTAGAAATTGCGGGACATCTCCTCCAGCACCTCCGCCGTGTGGCTGACACCGCTCTTGGCGGCCAGCTCGCGGGCCACGCGGTTTTTCTCCTCAAACTCACGCTCAAGATCCATGAGATAGACAAGGAATTCCTTGGCCGAGCGTGCGCCGTCCACGCCGGTGACGAGGGCGCGCTCCAGCGGCTTGTTGCGCGTGAGGTTCAGCACCTTGCTCTCGCTCAGCTCCTTCATCTGGCGGCTGAAGCCCTCCAGGTAGGCCTTGCGCTCGCCATCATAGAGACGCTCCTCGCGGTCCAGCAGGGTGTCGTAGGGGCCGGGCTTGGAGAAGAATTTCACGATCAGCGGAATGGTGTCCACCAGCATGAAGAGCATCGTCAGCACCAGATACGCCACCAGCGCAAAGGTGCCGCCCTCAGCGCCCTGCTCAAAGAGTTCGTGCAGCGCCAGCGTCTGCGTCAGGATGTCCCGGCGCGGCTCGGCGCGGATGCCGGAGATGCGCGTGTCCTCGTCCTTGATCAGCTGGGCGATCTCCGCGTGCAGGTTTTTCTGCTGCAGCAGCAGCGCATCAATCTGCGCCTTGAGCGTTTCGCGGATGGCGTTTTGCTGGGAGACAAACTGGTCCGCCTGCTCGGTCTGCACCTTCTGCTTCAGCGCGGAAATGCGGTCCTGCTCTGCTTTGTTGCGTGCGGCTTCTTCCAGCGCCTTCGCGTCCAGTGCGGCGTTCACACCATCCTCGGCGGCCTTGATCTCCGCCACCAGCGCCACGCGGTTCTTGGTCATCGTGTCCAGCACACCGCTGAGGCGGGCGGACTCCGCACGACGCCAGGTGAGCTGGTCTTCCTGAATGCTCTTGGCGCGCGGCCCCAGGCCCACGATGCCGCTGCGCTGGCCGTTCACCTCGCGCTCAAATTCCGACTGCCAGTGATTCAGCTCTTCGGCGATCTTCTGGTAGTCCTGGCTCAGCTTGGCCATCTCGGTGTCCAGCTTGGTCAGGCGTTCCTTGCCCGGGGCCACCGCATCGGCGATCTTGCCTTCGCGTTCGGCCTTGGCAGCTTTTTCATCCGCAGTCAGCGGCTTTTCCACGGGCTTGCCATTCTCATCGAGGAACTTGGCATTGAAGGTCGCGTTCCAGTTCTCGCGCTGCTTGGCGATGTCTGTCTCCAGCGTGGCCAGCCGCTCCTCCACGGCGGCCTTCTGCTGCTTGGCGGTTTCACGCGCGGCCTCGATCTCGCCCTGGCGGTGCTTTTCCACCACGGAGGTGATCGTGTCCTTGAACAGCAGCAGCGTCAGCGGATGGGAAATCGTGATGCCCATGAGCGCCGCCACCACCATGCGCAGCGAGAACTGCGCCGCCTTGCGAAAAATGGACTGGTAGGCGCGGTAGGTAGCCAGCAGCGCACGGTCCACCGTCAGGATGATGAAGGACCACACCAGTGAGACTGGGGCAATGACCAGCCAGTTGTCCGTGAGCGTGCTCAACGCATACGCACAGGCGATGATGGCAAAGGTGGAAGGCACCAGCACCGTGGCGCCAAAGGCCACATACTTACGCCGCTCCCATGCCGGGCAGTCATCGAGGTTGTCGGACGAGGCTGAGGAGAGCCAGAAGAAAACGCGTTCGATGCGCTGGAGGAGGTTCATGGGCGTGTGGGGGGCCGTTGGCGGAGTGTGCGGGTACGGACGGGATTGTCAATCTGCGGGTCTGGATTATTAAGACCCACCTATGACGCCAGTCCTCGACGATGCATTCATTTGCGATTCCGTTCCTGCGGAAGTCATGGACCAGGTGTGGGCGGCGGGCTGGCGTCATTTTGGCCGGTACTTCTTCCGCTACAGCACCCAGCCGGACCCGGAGGGCGGGCTGCAGACCATCACCCCGCTGCGCATCTCCCTGGCCTCCTGCACTTTCAGCAAAAGCCAGCGCCGGGTGCTCAACAAAAACGCCGACCTGCGCTTCGAGATCGCCCCCGCCGCCATTGGCTCCGACCTCCGCGCCCTCTTCCAGCGGCACAAGCAGCGCTTCACCCACAACATCCCGGACACTCTGGAAACCTTCCTCGGCCCTGATCCCGCCCACGGCCCCTGCGACTGCCGCATGATCCGCGTCTTCGACGGCCCCCGCCTCATCGCCGCCAGCTTCTTCGATGTCGGCCAGCAGGCCGCCTCCAGCGTGTATGCCTTCTTTGAACCCGAGCACTCAAAGCGCAGCCTCGGCACCCTCACGCTGCTGCTGGAAATCCAACACTGCCAGAAAGCAGGGCTGCGCTGGCTTTACACTGGCTATGCCACGCGTGAGCCGAGCGTGTATGATTACAAGAAACAGTTTCGCGGAACGGAGTATCTGGAGTGGGGGGCAGGTGTGTGGATGCCGCTGGCTTCTTGAAGATTGACTTTCGAGGCGCGGATGCGGCATGCTTCGGAGTCAGCAGCCCCAATTCTCCCCATGCCCTGATGAAAACAAAACGGCATTTCTTTTCCATTATTCTTGGACTCATGGCTTCGCTGCTGCTGGGAGCCATCTACTGGTGGTCAGGCGAGCTGGCTGATCTCTATAGCGGCAGCGGACAGCCTTCACAGAGAGCTGCGGCAGCAAAGGTCATCATCAACTTCCCCTTTCTGCGCAAAGCGAGCCTCGTTGAGGTGGCGGCATCGCGTTGCTTCAAGAGAAGCGAGATGGTTCACATCGTACGAGCGCGATACTCTGAAGCCGTGCTACTTGACGAGGTAGAGACCCAGTGGCTTAGCAAGCTGGCCGCCGGCGAGTACTACAAGGCAGGAATCATGCTTGTCTTTGCACACACTCTTTCTGCCGAAGGCTTTCGCTCGCGGGTGAGCAAAGAGCAGGTCGCACAACTCATTGCGGGGCTGGGCACCAGCCTGAACGGGTTCCTGACATGGAACTGGAAACGTGTCGCCGCCATGGACGATCAGGCATTAGAGAAATTCGTCGCATTCACTCCTGAGCAGCGCCTTGAGTTCCTTCTGACCGACCTCAAGGCCTACCCGCTGAATTGAATACTCATGTTCCACCCAAAATATCGCTGATGCCTGATGCCATCACCGGCTTTAAGTGGTCCGGCCCTGTCCTTTCATGGCAGGCAGCCGGAGCGCCTCAACATCTGGAATTTCAGCGAGAGGTGAAGCACGCGCTGACACTGCACTCAGCGGGCATCGCCGTGGTGCTGGAAGGCACCAACTGGGATGACCATGCCCTGATTTTCAATGCCGATGGCTCAACACGTGCCGAGTTGAAAAATCCCTTCCCGCCCGAAGAGGGAACAGTGTTCTACTACTTCTTGTACGAGCGCGAGCACCTGATCGTGGTCCTGGCCAGCAATAGAGGAGATTTCAAGTGCGATGTGAATGAAGCCACGGGGGTGCTTTCGGAGCCGCGCGACACCCGCTGATGCGATCTCTCGCAAATGCCGGCCTGGATGCCCATCCCCTTTGCTCACGCTTGACTGAATTTCATGCCCCGCATTATCTGCGCCTGAGAGCTGCGATGCCTGGCGCATGCAGCCTCGCCCCGCCAACGGAGATTCACACACTTCATGGATAAGCACAGACACGAAGAAGATGCCCGGCACACCCATAGTGCGGGGTTCACCATCCTTGGTGAAATTGATTCTGAAGAGGATGGGCGCTTCATCGGTGAAACGTTGCAGGAGCTTGGCATCACCTTTGAAATGTTTCATGGCGGATCGAGGGCGGATGTGCTCCGGCGCTTCTTCGGAGAATGGCATGAGGGCCTGAAGCTGATCGTAAAACCTCAGGATGCTGAGCGCGCGCTCGCGGCACTCGGCTCCAGGCTGGCGTCCGCAGAACGCTGGGCAGACGAAAGGCAGTACCTCGAGCAGCGTAGCACGGAGCAGCTCGTCAGGCTTCTGGACTTCCGTGCCATCTGGAAAGAGCCCTGGGAGGAGGCTGCTCTCGGCATCGCTGCCCAGGTCCTGGCAGCACGGGGCGTCAGCTACCCGCCTGACGGCGCCTGCTCCAAATACACGCCCGCTGTCTTCCTGCTGGCCACCACGTGTCTGGGGCCCTTCAGTCTCTTGTTTATCCAGTCAAATAGGATGAGACGCACAGCGGAAGGAGGCTCTCGCCCCCGGTACAATCAATCAACAGAAGACAAGCTGGAGCGCTGCCGCAGGAATGGATTGATTGCCTGGTTTTCGCTCTATCTGGGCCTCATGATTACCGCACTGTTGTTTCCTCCGGGGCAGAGAAGCAACCCTCCGCAAAAAAGTGCGGTTCCCGCCATATCTGCGCCCCGGCGTTGACAGAGGATGTTCAAGCCCCCCGCCTACCGTCGGATGTGCAAAAACAGATTCACGCCCTCCGGCTCCCACATCACCTCGATCGAATCCGCCGCTGCTCCGGCCTCCAGGGCCAGGGCGCGCAGTTGATCGCGGGTGCGGTGGTGCAGCACCCAGTCTCCCAGCAGTTCCATGTAGTCGCGGCTGGGGTTGTGGTCGGAGAAATTCCCCACCACCACCTCCCCGCCCCGCTTGGTCACTGCCATGAGCGCCTTGAGCAGAAAGACAAACGTGCGGTCTGTGAGGTAGTCGAACAGACCGGCTGACCACACCAGCTCATACCCCTTGGTGGGCAGAAAGCGCAGCACATTGCGGTGGTAAAACTCCACCCGCTTTCCAAACGGTGCACACAGCTTTTTAGCCCGCTCGATGGCATGCGCCTCGGCGTCCACGCAGTCGAAAAACACCTCGCACTCAGGATTGTCCAGCACCCACTCGCGCACATCCCGGGCCGGGCCGCTGGCCACATTCAGCACGTTCAGGGGCGTCCGGGAACGCCCGGCGGAGTGGGAGTGCAGAAGCTGGTGAAAGTAGGCCTTGCGATTGCGCACCGCATTCGGCGCCGCTTGGGAGTGAAAGTAGAGATCCCAGCGCCTCAGATGCGGCTCCTGCGCGATCTGCATCGTGTAGATGGCCTCAATGATCTCAAAATCACCGCTGTAGCCGTACTTCTTGCCCAGCGCCCGGGCCTGCATGGTGCCCTCCAGATGGCGGCTGGTGATGTCCTGCGCATAGGCCAGCACATCTTCCCGTGCTATCACCCCGGCCTTCACCGCATCCCCGAGGTGCCTCAGCGCACGGTTCATATGTGCGTAATCACTCGGCATGGGCCCGCCACAGGCGATGAGTTCGCGCAGCAGATCATCACACTCGATCAACGGCGCAAACTCATTCTTACGAACAGAGTAGCCTTCTTGGAGGAGGATGGGCGGCATGCGCAGAGGAGACAGGTTGAAACTCAGAAACTTAGATATTTTTAAAATAAGTCTTCCCAGATCATCCCGAAAGTAAAAAATTATGGAGATGCCATTTCTACGGGCTGTTTAAATATTGTGATTATAGTATATTTATTAAAAATTAATGATTCCGGAAAACAACCAGCCGCAGGGCTCTCTGAAAGTCCTCTGGGTGCGCCTTCGAGGCTGCCATCCGCTCAATTACGGCGGTGCCATCTACTCCTACCATCTTCTGGTCCAGCTGATGAAGTCCTGCGAAGTGCATGTGCTGGAGCTGCATCGCTCGGGAGAAAACAGTGATGCGGCCGGGCCGCCCTATGCCCATAAGCTGGAGCGCTACTTTTCCAAGCTGCTGCCGGTGTGGACTCCTCGCAGGTTCTTCAGCTTCATCGGCCCCATCCTGCTCAATCTCTTCGCCTCCCGTGAATCCTTTGCACTCTCCATGTTTCACAGTCCCGGGTTCAGCCAGCATGTGCGTGAGGTCGTGACCCGTGGAAATTACGACCTCGTCATCGCAGACGGTCTGATGATCGCCACGGCTTTTGAGGGATGGGCGGAAGAGCGCAACTCCCCCGCCATCCTGCTGCAGCACAATGTGGAGGCGAATATCTGGAAGGGAATCACCAGGCTGCAGCGCAATCCCTTCACCCTGCTCTTTTATCATGAGATGACGCGCCGGCTGCAGAGACGCGAACCCGAGCTCTGCGCTCTCTTTGACGGCGTCACCACCATCTCAGAACCCGACGCGGACTTTCACCGCCAGCATTACAGACTGGGCAACGTCCTCGGCACGGTGCTGCCTGGAATCAATCTCAGCGCAGGTAGTCTCCCGGCGGCTGTGGTCCGGCAGGACGAAGCACCCTGCCTGGCATTTGTCGGGGCCATGAACTGGCCGCCAAATGTCGACGGCGCGCATTGGTTTATACAGGAGGTGCTGCCGCTCATCTGGCGCACCATGCCCGGAGTGCGCTTTCGCATCATTGGCAGAGAGCCGCCGGAGTCATTCCACCGCATCGCAGCAGCAGAAGGCAGGATTGAGGTCACAGGCACGGTTCCGGATGTTCAGCCGCTGCTGCAGGAGTGCGCCCTGCAGGTGGTGCCGCTGCGGGCGGGGAGCGGGGTTCGCCATAAGATTTTGGAATCAATGGCCGCTGGAGTGCCCGTGGTGAGCACCACACTGGGTGCCGAAGGCCTCAATCTGCGGGATGGCCATGAGGTGCTGCTGGCGGATGACGCCAAAGCACTGAGCGCCGCCATTGTCCGCATGCTGCAGGACAGCGGACTACGAAAGCAGATAGCTGAAAACGCCCGCGAGCGAGCCTCGGCAGACTTCTCGTGGGGGCAAAGCGCGGCCCGGCTTATGCAGCTCTGCTCCCGGCTAGCGAGGAAGGGCCGCTGATCCTCTTCTCATAAAATTTTAAGCTCGCGCGTAAAAAGCCGCCTCCCGGCGGAGATAAGAGGATGACTCCGCATGTCTCCCGCCGAAACCGAACGCCACCGCCGCTTCCTGCGCAGCTTTACCGCGCACGAGCCCGCCATCCGCGCCCACGTGCGCCGGCTGGTGCCTGCGTGTGCAGATGCGGACGATGTGATGCAGGAGATCAGCGTGGTGCTATGGGAGAAGTTTGACACCTTGGAAGAGGATGCCGATTTCAAACCCTGGGCCTTTGGCGTGGCACGCTACGAGGTGCTCGCCTGGCTGCGGGATCGCGGACGCGACCGACTCGTTCTTGACGAAGAAGTCATCACCAAGATCGCCGAGGAAACCACCGCCATAGAGCCCCTGCTGGAGCGCCAGCGCGAAGCTCTGGAGCACTGCATGCAAAAGGTACCTGCAGATCAGCGCGGCCTCCTCATGCAGGCCTACCAGCCGGAGTCCAGCATCCAGACTGTGGCGCTGGGCAGCGGACGCAGCGTGCCCGGATTTTACCAGTGGCTTCACCGCATGCGCCGCATGCTGCTGGACTGCATACGGCGTGCACTGACACAGGAGGTAGCGTCATGAGGGCTGAGCTGATACTTCTCACCGAGGCCTATCTCGAAGGCTCCATCACACCGCCGCAGATGCAGCAGCTCAATGCCCTGCTGCTGGCAGATGCGGAGTCACGGCGGGAGTTTGCCGAACTGCTCAATGTGGACTCCGCCCTCGCCTCACTGGCTGCGGGGTGGGTGCCGGAAGAGATAACGGTGAGGCCGCAAAAGCAAACGCGCTGGCTCACACATTCACCACGCTGGATCGCCGCCGCAGCCGCCTGCATCTCCCTGCTGCTTGCCGCCTGGCTCTGGCAGGACACCCACCGCGCCTATGCCACCGTGGGAAAAGCCGCCGGCGTGGTGGAGCTGGCAGATGGCGCAAGCCTGCGCGGCGAATCCTATCACATTGATGCTGGCAGCGTCTCCCTCATCACCGCACGCGGCGCACGCATCGCCATCGAAGCCCCGGCGGAGTTCCGCTTTGAGTCCGCGCAGCGCCTGCACATGAAGCATGGCCGCCTTGCCGCAGATGTGCCACCTTCAGCCAAGGGCTTCACCGTCATCACCCCCACCGGCGATGCCGTGGATCTGGGCACCCGCTTCGGAGTCGATGTCCCCTCCAGCGGCTCCGCAGAAGTCCACGTCTTCCAGGGAGAGGTCATCACCAAGGCCTCCGGCGCGCGGGCCAATCAAAGCCTGCGCGGTGGCGATGCCGTGACCTTTGAGCAGGGCGCCAGCACCGCACGCGAGCTGCGCTCCTCCGCCTTCATCCTGCCGGATGAAATGCCCGGCCTCACCGCCGGACTCGCCGCAGGTCAGCGTGCTCAGGCCGAAACCGCGCTCGCTTCTTTGCGCAAAGATCCCGCCCTCATCGCATTGCTGGACTTTGAATCCGCCGAGCCCCTGCCCGGCGTGTACCGCATGGTGCAGGGCCGCTGGCCGGGATCTCACGCACCGGAGTTTGTGAATGTGGGCGACCACTTGAAGCTCGATGTCGGCGGGGGCCGCGACTGGCCGCAGCTCACACTCGCCGCCTGGGTGCGCATCGACCGCCTCGGCGCGCCCTACCAGTCCCTGCTACATACGGATGGCTGGAGCGGCAACAATCCCGGCCAGGTGCACTGGATCATCAACCGCGACACCACCATGCGCCTCGCCCTCATCGGCAATGTGCTCGCCCCCGGCTCCATCGAGCGCCAGGGCCACCCCGACTCCCGCACGCCCGTGCTGCCGGAGCAAGGTCGCTGGGTGCATCTCGCCGCCGTGTATGACTCCACGCTGGGCACGGCACGCTTTTACCTCAACGGCCAGTTCGACAGCGAGACGCACCTGCAGCTCGCGCATCCCGCACGCCTGGGCCCCGCGCAGATCGGCAACTGGAACCAGCAGGACCGCAAGCTCAGCGGCCGCGTGGACGAGCTCCTCCTGCTGGGCCGCGCCATGTCAGACGCCGAAATCCACGCCCTCCACGCCGCCGGCAATCCCTACCGCTGATGAAGCTCGTCCTCGCATCCCTGCTCGCCTCCTCCGCTATCGCCGTCGCCGTCGATTTCACACACGACGTCCGCCCCATCCTTCAGCAGCACTGCTACAGTTGCCATGGCGAGAAAAAGCAGAAATCCGGTCTCCGACTCGACATCAAATCCGAAGCCTTCAAAGGCGGTGACAAACACGCCCCCGACATCATCTCCGGCAAAGCAGGCGACAGTCCCCTCATCCACTTCATCACCTCCGATGACGAAGACGAGCTCATGCCTCCCAAGGGCAAACTCTCCGCCAAAGACATCGCCACCCTCACCACCTGGATCAACGAAGGCGCCCCATGGCCCGACGGCATCGACCTCGCCAAACTCGAAGACCGCCGCGACCACTGGTCCTTCAAGCCAATCCAAGTTCCAAGTTCAAAGTCTCAAGTTTCAAGCTCCCCCCAAAGCCCCGCATCCGGCCAACTTTCAACTTCAAACCTTAAACTTTTAACTTCTCAGCTCGACTCCTTCATCGACGCCAAGCTCGCCGAAAAGCATCTGCACCGCTCCCCTCCCGCAGATCCCGTCTCGCTCATCCGCCGCATCACCTTCGACCTCACCGGCCTGCCCCCCACACCCGAAGAGACCTCCGCCTTCGAAAAAGAGTTCATCCAGGATCGAGCCTCCAGCATCCAGCATCTGGTGGACCGCCTGCTCAAGAGCGAGCGCTACGGCGAACACTGGGCCCAGCACTGGCTCGATGTCGTGCGCTATGCCGACACCCACGGCTTTGAGGTCAACACCGAGCGCCCCAATTCCTGGCCCTACCGCGACTACGTCATCCGCTCCTTCAACAACGACACACCCTATGATCGCTTCATCAAGGAGCAGATCGTCGGCGATGCCATGGGCCAGGACGCCGCCACCGGCTTTCTAGTCACCGCCTCCGTGCTGCTCCCGGGACAGATCGGCAAAGACGACGCCTCCAAGCGCCTCGCCCGCCAGGACTCCATCGATGAAATGGTCATGAACATCGGCCAGACCTTTCTCGGCCTCAGCATCGGCTGCGCCCGCTGCCATGATCACAAATTCGACCCCATCACCTCCAAGGACTACTACGCCATGCAGGCCTTCGTCGCCGGTGTCGAGTATGCCGACCGCGACCTCCACACACCTGAGGCCGAAGCCGCACGCGCGGAGGAAAAGCAGCTCAAAGCACGCCTCGCTGAAATCGACAAAGAACTCGCCCACTTCGTGCCCATGGCGAAATCCGGTGCCGAGCGCCCCATGATCAACGCCCGCGAAAACTCAGACCGCTTTCCGCCCGTGAAGACGCAGCGCCTGCGCTTCACCATCAAGGCCACCACCAACCTCGAGCCCTGCATCGATGAACTCGAAGTCTTCAACACCCGCGGCGAAAACGTCGCCCTCGCCACCACCGGCACCAAGCGCAAATCCTCTGGCGACATCGGCGTGGCCGAGCGCCACGAGCTGAAATTCCTCAATGACGGCCGCTACGGCAACTCAAGAAGCTGGCTCTCCAGCAAACTCGGCCAGGGCTGGGTGGAGCTGGAGTTCCCGCAGGAACAGCTCGTCGAGCGCATCGTCTGGAGCCGTGACCGCGACGGCAAATTCACCGACCGCCTCGCCACCGATTACCAAATCGAAATCAGCGATGCCGCCGGTCAGTGGCACACCGTCGCCGATGCCAGCGACCGCCAGAAGTTTGACCCAAAGAACAAGAAAATCGCCAAACCCACACTCAGCGGACTCAGCCCTGGTGAAGCCAAACGCGCCAAACCGCTCATTCAGGAAAAAGCCGCCACCGAGAGAAAAATCATCCTCGCCACTAACGCCCAAAAAGTCTTCGCCGGCACCTTCCGCACTCCGGACGACATCCACCTCCTCAATCGCGGCGATCCCGAGCAGCCCAGGGAAGCCGTCACCCCTGCCGTGCTCAGCGCCCTCGGCAACGTGACATTGCCCAAAGAATCCGCAGAACAGGACCGCCGCCGTGCCCTCGCAGACTGGATCGCCAGCGCGCAAAACACCCTCACCGCCCGCGTCATGGTCAACCGCATCTGGCAGGGCCACTTCGGCACCGGCCTCGTGCAGACCCCCAGCGACTTCGGCCACATGGGCATGAAGCCCACCCACCCCGAACTCCTCGACTGGCTCGCCTCCGAATTCATCCGCAGCGGCTGGAGCGTGAAGCATATGCATCGCCTGATTATGCTCTCAGAGACTTACGGGCAGTCTTCGCAGATCGCCGAAGACAATGAGACAATCAGACAATCAGACAGGGAGAAAAGCCCCGCCTCTGAAGTCTCCCCATCTCCCCATCTGATTGTCTCATTGTCTTCCTCCGCAACGACCATCGACTCCGAAGCACGCTACCTCTGGAGCTTCCCCTCCCGCCGCCTCGAAGCCGAATCCATCCGCGACTCCATGCTCGCAGTCAGCGGCCGTTTGAATCTGCAGATGTATGGCCGCGGCTTCAATCTCTTCGACCAGCGCGGCGGCCTGAGCGGCTTTGATCCCATCGAGACCTTCAACGCCGACAACCAGCGCCGCATGATCTACGCCCACAAAGTGCGCCGCGAACCCGAGACCGTCTTCGGCGCCTTCGACTGCCCGGACGCCGGCCAGAGCACCGCCCGCCGCAGCGAAAGCACCACCCCCATCCAGGCCCTCAATCTCCTCAACAGCCGCTTCACCCTCGTGCAAAGCGACGCCTTCGCCGATCGCGTGAAAAAGGAAGCCGGCCCCGACATCTCAAAACAAATCACCCGCGCCTACCTCCTCGCCCTCAGCCGCGCCCCCACCGCTGAAGAACTCGCCGACACCACCCCGCTCGTCCGCGCACACGGCCTCACCGCCCTTTGCCGCGCCTTGTTCAACAGCAACGAATTCCTCTTCGTGCCATGAGTCCCCACGCCGAACACCTCTCCCCCGCTGGCCACACCCTGCTCGACCGCCGCCGCTTTCTTTCCAGCAGCGCCACAGCTCTCGGCTCCATCGCGCTGACCAATCTCCTCGGCCTCGATGGCCTGATCGCAGCTCAGGCAAACGGCCCCATCATCGACCCCGCACGCCCCTACGCCCCACGCCAGCCGCATTTCCCTGCGAAGGCCAAAAACGTGGTGGTCATCTTCTGCGCAGGAGCGGTCAGCCAGCTTGAAACGTGGGACTACAAACCCGAGCTCATCAAGTGGGACGACAAGCCCCTGCCCGGTGGCCCCGCTGTCACCTTCCAGGGACCAGCAGGCAATCTCGCCCGCCCACAGTACGCCTTTCGCCAGCGCGGCCAGACTGGCAAGTGGGTCAGCGACATGATCCCGCATCTCGCGGAGCTCACCGATGACTTCGCCTTCGTCCACTCGCTCACCAGCAAGTCCAACACCCACGGCCCCGCCGAAAACTTCCTCTCCACCGGCTTCAATCTCGACGGCTTCCCCTCCCTCGGTGCCTGGACCACCTACGCCCTCGGCAGCGAGAACCAGGACCTCCCCTCCTACGTCGCCATCCCCGATCCTCGCGGCGTGCCGCAAAACGGTGCCAACAACTGGGGCCCCGGCTTCCTCCCCGCAGCCTTTCAAGGCACCACCATGAGTTCCAAGGCCCCCGTGCGCCATCTCGCCGCCCCAGGCATCTCCCCGGCCTCCGACCAAGCCGCACGCTCGCTCCTCCAGCGCATGAATGCCCGCCACCTCGCCTCCCACCCCGGCGATGGCAAACTCGCCGCTCGCATCGCCAGCTACGAGCTCGCCGCTCGAATGCAGCTCAGCGTGCCGGAGATCAGCGATCTCAGCACCGAACCCGCACACATTCTGAAACTCTACGGAGCCGACGACACTCAAAACGCCGACAAAGCCGCCTTCGCCAAAAACTGCATCCTCGCGCGCCGTCTCATCGAAAAAGGCGTGCGCTTCGTGCAGCTCTTCAACGGTGCCTACGCCAGCGGCGGCAAGCTCAACTGGGATGGCCACAATGCTCTCAAGGAGCAGTACGACGTCCACGCCCCCATCCTCGACCAGCCCGCCGCCGCGCTCATTCGCGATCTCAAATCACGCGGCCTCCTCGACGACACCCTCGTCGTCTGGTGCACCGAATTTGGCCGCATGCCCTTCTTCCAAAAAGGAGCCAAAGGCCGCGACCACAACCCCGACGGCTTCACCTGCTGGATGACCGGCGCAGGCATCAAGCCAGGCGTTAGCTGCGGCGAAACGGACGAACTCGGCCAGAAAGCCGTGAAGGACATCCACCCCCTCTACGACTTCAACGCCACCATCCTCCACCTCCTCGGCCTCGACCACGAACGCCTCACCTTCGAACACAACGGCGTCCAGCGCCGCCTCACCAACGTCGAAGGCCACGTGATCAGGCAGATGCTGGCGTGAGGCTCCCCATTTGGACTGCGGTCGCGCAGCGAAGAATGAGCGCAGCTACCGCTTTCCGCAGGCCGCTCGCTTCATTCCTGCCACAAGATAATCGAAAATGTCAGACTTCTTCAACCCCAACGGGGTTGCATACCATAGCGAAGGGTTGCCGAGCCTCGGCGAGGCTACCCTGGTACCCAGGCCAGTCCAATCCAGGAAGCAAACCCGGCACTCCGCCACACGCCGCGCTCACCAGCAGCGTCCGCAACGAGTCCCGTCACACGCCCGCCGCGAAGACATTCATCCCCGCACAAACGCCTCAATCTCCTCCCTCGTCGGGATCGCAGGCTGCGCCCCCGCCTTTAGCGTCGCCAGCGCACCCGCCGCATTCGCAAAACGAATCGCATCTCCCCTTCCCTCACCACTCGCCACTGCAAACGCTCCCGCAAACGTATCCCCCGCGCCCACCGTGTCCACCGGCGTCACCTTCGGCGGCATGATCTCCGTCACGCCCTCCTCTGTAACACTCAGCGTGCTCTCAGCACCACGCGTGATGATCAAATGCCTGCACTTCGCCTCACGTAAATTTCGATTCGGCGCAATCTGCTCCGCCTCACCCTCATTCACGATCAACACATCCACCTCGAACCTCGCTGCCAAATACTCAGCACTCAGAGGCGAAGGATTCAACACCACCCGCACACCCGCCTCACGCGCGATCTCCGCCGCCCTCCGCACCACCGCCAGCGGACATTCCAACTGCAGCAGCAGCGCATCCGCCCCACGAATCAGCCCAGCATGCTTCTCAATGTCCTCCTCCGTGATCGCATGATTCGCTCCCGCATTCACAATGATCGAATTCTCCCCACGATCATCCACCGCGATGAAGGCCGAGCCCGTGGGAATTGCCGCACGCAAAACGCCCGCCGTATCAATGCCCTCCCTCTTCAGTTCCTCAATATATCGCGTGCCAAAATCATCCTCCCCCACGCAGCCAATCATGCTCACCGCGCCACCGGCACGCGCCGCAGCCACCGCCTGGTTCGCCCCCTTGCCGCCAAAGCACGTCAGCATACCGCTCGCCGCGAGCGTCTCCCCCGCCGCGGGAATGTGCGGCACACGCAGCGTGTGATCCACGTTCAGCGAGCCGACGACGACAATCCTTGGGCGCAGCTTGGACATCACTTCTTGGCGGGTGGTGGTTCCACGCTGAGCTGCACAATAGCCTCGCGCACACGAGCGGTCTGCTCCGGACTCATCACCAGAAAGCGATGCCGTCCTTTGCCATCTTTGCTTTTGCGAAACAGCGTGGCCGAATCGTTTTCCACCACCACATTCCCCGGCGGCGAGAGATCAAAGTAGCCGCGCTCCGGCAGCACCGCATACAGGACAGACGTGGGGTCCCATGTCGGGCGGTCATGCGGTGGTGGATTGTAAAGATAATAAGCCTCCTTCAGCGGATGATGCGGGAGATAGTCCAGATCCTGCTCGATCACCACATGCGGAAACGCCGCCGCCACTCCGATCTCATAGCCGCTCCACACCACTGGCGTGGGCCACTCCTTGGCGAGCTTCTGCGCAGCAGGCACATCCAGCTTCACGTTGTACTCCAGATGCCGCGTGTCCCACTGCACCGTCTGAAACGCGCCCGCCATGATGCTCAGAAACTTCACCTTCTTCGCGATCAATTCCTTCCCGCCCGGCGAATCCAGCAGTCGCGACAGATTGGTGAAAAAGCCCACCTGCGCAATGACCACGCTGCCATCCGGCTGCTTCGTCAGGATGTCCTTGATCAAGCCAACCGCCTCCGGCGCATCCGCCCCGCTCTTGAGATCATGCGGGTAGCGAAGGCTCCCATCTGCATTCTTCTCATCGGCCAGCAGGTTAAACTTCCCCGCCTCCTTCGCCGCGCCATCGCGCACCACGCCGATGGGAATGTCCGGGTAGCCGTAGAGCGTGTTCACCGCATCCACAAAAGCTGCCGCCTGCGGGTGGTCCTTCGTGATCGTCACCGCCAGCAGCTCGCACGCGCCGCGTTTTTGCAGGTTGTGGATCATCGCCAGCGCCATCAGGTCATCGACATCGTTGCCCATGTCGGTGTCAAAGATGAGCTTCACCGGCACCGCCTGGGACAGGCCGCAGAGCGCACAGCAGAGGAGTGTAACGAGCTTTTTCATTTCTTGGGTGGTTGCACAGTGGTTTGTACGATGGCCTCCAGCATGCGTGCCTTCTGCACTGAGGTCAGGGTGAGAATATGGTCACGTCGGGCCACCTTCGCAGATGGGCCCGGCGTCACAACTCGCGTAAAACCATCATCGCCCACTTTCACACGACCCGCAGCAGAGATGCCGAAAAATCCACGCTCAGGAAACACCGCCTGAAGTACACTGCTTTCGTCCCAGCACGGGCGGCGATGCAGAGGCCCGCTGTGCAGCAGGTAGGCCTCCTTCACGATGTGATGCGGAATGTAGCCAAGATCTTGTGCAATTGAATCGCTTGGAAACGGCAGAGCCTCGCCAATCTCATACCCGCTCCAGTACACCGGAACCTCATCAGGCCACTCATTCGCCACCGTCTGCATGAAGCCGATGCCATTGATCACATTCGCCTCCAGGTGGTAGTTGGTATGATTGCAGAAGGCGAAGGCACCCGCCATGATGGACAGCATCTTCACCTTCTTGCGAATCAGCGCAGGCCCGTCGAGTGGCGAATGCGCATCGCCCTTCGATTTGAGCAAGTTCGCCATGTTCGAGGCAATGCCCACGCTGATGATCGAAACACTCCCGTCCGGCTGCTTCGCCAGCAGTTCACGCAGCAGATCCACCGCCTCGCGTGCATCCTCATTTCTTTTCAAATCATGCGGATAGTCCGGTGAATCCGCCAGCTTCAGATACTTGCTCTCACGCTTCTGCGCCGTCGGATCACGCGTGACACCAATCGGCAAATCGGGCCTTCCATAAAACGTGTTCTGAGCATCCACAAAACTCGCCGTGAGCGGATTGTCCTTTGAGATCGTCACCCCGAGAAACTCGCACGCGCCGCGATCCGCCAGCGTGTGGCACATCGTCAGCGCCAGCACGTCATCCACATCTCCGGTGATGTCCGTGTCAAAGATGATGCGCGGCTTCTCAGCGAAAGCCGGCGCGGCAAGCAGCAGTAATAGAACGAAATGTTTCATGCAGATCATTTTCTCCTCCAGGTGTCCGCCAGCACGGCAACGACGATTACAACACCGGTAACCACACGCTTCACCGGCTCGGAAGCTCCGATCTGAATCAGCCCGGCCTCCAGCGTGGCAATGATCAGCACACCCATAAAGCTCTTCATCACCGAGCCACGTCCTCCCATCAGGCTCGTTCCACCCACCACCACCGCAGCAATGGCACTCAGCTCAAAACCCGTGCCCGCATTCGGATCAGCCGAGCCAAGACGCGAGCAGTTGAAGACCGCCGCCAGCCCCGTCAGCGCCCCCAGCAGCGCATGCGCAAAAATACGCGGCCGATCCACCGAAAGCCCCGAAACCAGCGCCGCCTCACGGTTCGCGCCAATCGCAATCAAATGCCGTCCCAGAGCCATCTGTGAAAGCATCACCTGCCCCGCCGCTACAACCACCAGGCTGATCACAAACGCAGGCGAAATCACCAGCCCGCCAAACGGCGCGCCCAGCGCCTCAATGTCCACGCCGATGTACTTCGTCTGCGAGTCCGTCGTCAGAAAGGCCAGCCCACGCGCAATCTCCAGCATGCCCAGCGAAACAATGAACGAAGGCAGCCGCAGCTTCACACTCACCGCACCCGTCGTGCCCCCCAGCAGAGCCCCCACACCCACGCAGGCGGTCGTCGCCAGCGCCAGCCCCCAGTGCATGTCCGCCATCAACACTCCGGCCACCGCCCCGCAAAAGCCCAGCAGTGAACCCACCGAAAGATCAATCCCTCCCGTCACCATCACCAGCGTCATTCCCGTCGCCACCAGCGCCAGCGCCGGTATCCGGTTCGCCACCGTCCCCAGCGTCCCCATGCTGAAAAAGCTCTCCCTCATCAGTCCAAAAAGCACGATCATCGCCGCTAGCACGGCCATGAGGATGAAGAAGTCGGTGAAGCGGCGCATGGGCTCTAAATTCAAGTATAGTGCTCAGTTATGTAGTCCTGCACAAAACGAACGCGGCGCAGGCTCAGAGCTTTTCTCGTCGTCTCATTCAAACTCAGAATGGTCTCATCCTTCGAAAGTCCATCCACAGCAAGCCTCTGCACATCTTCGCCAAGCCCCGCCCACCATTCAGCGATATCGGCACAGAGCACGTCAATCTCGACAGCTCCTTTGTTTACTTTTTTAGAATCAATCAACAGCGCCCTAGGCTCTCCGGCGAAGGGCGTCTCCAACCAAACTCTTTTCTTTTCACTGCCCCGCTCGACGAAGAACTCAATTGATCCTCCGTCGCAATAGATTTCGATGTCCGTGATGTTCATTGAAGCGATGCGTTGCAGTCTCACTTCGTGATCACATCCACCTGCGTCTGCTGATCCCCCGGCACCGTCTTGTCCTTCAGCACCTTCAGCGCAGCCTCGATGCCAAACACCGCCAGTTGATCCCCATGCTGATCACACGTGGCCAGCACACGCCCGTCAGCCAGCAGCGGCTTCAGCGCGGCGATGTTGTCAAAGCCGATGATCTGCACATGCCCCGCCTTGCCCGCCGCCTGCACCGCTGCCGCAGCCCCCAGAGCCATGTTGTCATTCGCACACAGCAGCGCCTTCACATTCGGATTTGCCGCCAGGATGCCCGCCGCCACGCCATTCGCCTTCTCCATCTCCCACTGCCCGCTCTGCGTTGCCACGATCTTCATGCCCGCCGCGTTCATCGCATCTTCAAAGCCCGCCTTGCGCTGCTGTCCGTTGAAGGCCGTCGTCACCCCTTCGATGATCGCCACCTCATCCCCCGCCTTGAGCTTTTTCGCCAGCACCTCGCCCACAGCCTTCGCACCCGCACGGTTGTCCGGTCCGACAAACGGAATGCTCAGCCCCGCCTGCTTCAGCGTGTCCGCATCCAGCTTGTTGTCGATGTTAATGATGAGCACGCCCGCCGCCTTCGCACGCTTCAGCACGGTCACCAGCGCCTTGGAGTCCGCCGGGGCGATGACAATCGCCTGCACGCCCTGCGACACCATTTGGTCCACCAGCCCAACCTGCTCCGCCAGATCCGTCTCGTTCTTGATGCCGTTCACCACCAGCTCATAGTCCCCAGCATGCGCCGCCTGGTGCTTCTTCGCGCCTTCCGCCATCGTTTGGAAGAACTCATTCGCCAGCGACTTCATCACCAGCGCCACCTTCGGCTTGCCTGAGCTGGAGTTCGCAGGCCCGCCCGCAGGCTTGCAGGAAAGCAGCGCCAGGGAGGCAAACAGGAGCGGAATGAGGCATTTCATGGCTGGAAAGGTGGTTTTGCGCAAACGATTGTGCAGAAGGAAACCTTTCGGTCAATCTTTCTTCTTGGGGCCAATGGAAGCTCGCTCGATCAGCCGCACCGGCAGCTTCGTCAGCGCCTTCCGTGAAGTCTTGGCGCCGGGCTTGATCTGAGCGCACAGACTGTCCACAGCCTCAGTCCCCATCTCCTCCACCGGCTGCGCCAGCGTCGTCAGCGGCGGAGAGAGCAGCGAGGCCCACGGCTGCTCATCAAAGGCGATGAGCGAAAGATCGTCCGGAATCATCAACCCGCGCTCTCGCACCGCCTCCAGCGCTCCCAGCGCAAGCTGATTGCTCAGCGCAAGAATCGCCGTGGGGCGCGACCACGCGGCCAGCAGCTTCAGCGTGTGCTCTCGTGCAATGGCCAGCGAGTGCTCACCACCCGCGAGAAACTTCGTCTCAAACCGCAGCCCCGCCTCGCTCAACCCTGCGCGATAGCCGCGCACCCGCTCCGCAATCACAGAGCTGTCCTCCCGCCCCTGCAGGCAGGCAATGCGCTTGTGACCCAGCTTCACCAGCCGTGCCACCGCTTCACGTGCCCCGGCAAAATTGTCAGCCACCACAGCAGCCGTCTTCAGCGAAGCAAGCACGCGGTCCACCTGCGTGAGCGGCAGCCGCGATGCAATGAGCGCCTTCAGGTGCTCGGAATCACCACCTACCGGCGCGAGAATGAGCCCGTCGATGCGGCGGTCCAGCAGTATGCGAATGCACTCACCCTCCACTTCCGCAGACTCTTCCGAATCAGCCAGCAGCACCGTATAGCCGAGCGCCCGTGCACGTCTCTCCACCGCACGCGCCAGCGCGGCAAAGAAGGGGTTGGAAATATCCGGAATCACCAGCCCCAGCGTGCGCGTGCTTTGCAGCCTCAGACTCCGCGCCAGTTCATCCGGCCGCACACCCATGGCGGCAGCCTCTTCAAGAATGTGCCTCTGCGTCTCCTTCGCGATCCGAAACTCATCCCCCCGCCCCGCCATCACACGCGAAACCGTGCTGGCGGAGATGCCAAGATGCTGGGCGAGAGATTTGAGATTCATACGTTCAGACCTTTGAACTCCGTCACACTGGCGACAAACCCACGGCCCCGCAACAACGCCCTCCCCCAGATTCAATCAAAGAACCAAAGAATACACAGAACACACGGAAATCAGAAACCTGGGATTGGTTCCGTGTATTCAGCGTATTCCGTGGTTGAGCATTCTGGTACAATTTTGGCACTTCTTTCACCTGCCCCGGGAATACCCATGGCACATGTCAGACTCTCCTTCCAGCACCGAAACCCTCGTCCTCCTGCTCACACAGCATCAGGAGCCGTTGTTTCGCTACATCTTCAGCCTCGTGCCTTGCGAGGCTGACGCCCGCGACATCCTGCAGGAGACGAGCCTCGCTCTCTATCGCAAATTCGCCGAATACGACCCCGCCCGCCCCTTCCTCCCCTGGGCATACCGCTTCGCTTTCTTCCAGGTGCAAAAGCACCGCGAGAAATCATCACGCTCACCGCTCCTCTTCAGCGAGGACGTCATGGACCTCCTCGCCAGCGAGCGCTCCCACATCGAGCCTCAGCTAGACGACCGCCTCCGCCTCCTCGACGCTTGCTTGCAAAAGCTCACCGCTCAGGATCAGGAGCTCGTCACCAGCCGTTACGCCCTGCGCCAGAGCGCCGAGGAAATGATGGCCCACTTCTCCCTCAGTCGCCGCACCCTCTTCCGCAATCTGGAGCTCCTGCGCCAGCGCCTGCATGAGTGTGTCACACGCCAGCTTCAAACCGAGGGCCTCGCATGAACCTCGAATCCCTCATCCACGCCGCCATTGATGGCGAGATCCCCCCCGAGCAGCACGCCCAGCTCGAAGACCTCCTGCGCTCAGACTGGCAGGCCCGCCGTCTCTACCTGGAACTCGTCGATCAGCATGCCCGGCTGTTGCAACAGCCCGCCGTCAATACCGGCCGTCTGCAAGCCACCACACCCAAACGCAAGACGCGCCAATGGTGGCCTTCCCTCACCGCAGCCGCTGCCGCCATCGCCTGCGCCCTCATCTTTTGGCCGCAGCGCCCCGCTGAAACGGAAGCCACCTCAAACGGCGTCGCCATGCTCAGCCAGACCATGGATGCTCAATTCAGCGGCACACTCCGCAGTGGCGACACACTCAAGCCCGGTCCTCTTCATCTCACTCAGGGCCTCGCGCAGATCGAGTTCTTCAGCGGCGCCACTGCCTTGATCGAAGGCAGCGCCGAGATCGAAATCCTCTCCGCCTGGGAGGCCCGCTGCCTCAGCGGTCGCGTACGCGTGCATGTGCCACCAGCCGCCAAAGGCTTCCTCATGCACGCCCCCGGCATGAAACTCGAAGACCTCGGCACCGAGTTCGCGCTCAATGTGAAGGACAACACCAGCGCCGTGCACGTCTTCGAAGGCGAAGTCATCGCGCATACAGATCAGTCACCCACCAGCTTGAAGCAAGGCATGGGCCTGGGACACAGCACATCGGATTTCCTCTCCATCACCGAACTCCACGGCCTCGTGAAGGAGCGGGACACCCGGCGCTTCGCAGACTGGCAGCAGTGGTCTCTCACTGCCAGCAAGGACTCACGCCTCATCGCCTACTACACCTTCAAGCATCTCGAAGACGACCGCTGGGACCGCCTCGTGAAAAACGTCACCGAGCCACGCCACCCTCAGCGCGCCGGCGGTGCCGTCGGTGCCGCATGGACCCAGGGCCGCTGGCCTGAAAAAACCGCGCTCGAGTTCAAACGCCCCGGCGACCGCGTGCGCCTGAATCTCGACGGCACCTACCACGCCCTCACTCTCGCCTGCTGGGTCAAGGTCGATTCCGTGGACAAAAAGTACAATTCACTCCTCCTCACCGACGGCTACGACAATGGCGAACCCCACTGGCAGATCTACGAAGACGGCAGCCTCATGTTCTCCATCATGTATCGCCCCGCAGACGCGGCGAAGAGCGCCAGATACAATCAGATGTACTTCAGCCAACCCGTCTTCACCGCAGACAGCCTCGGCCGCTGGCACCACCTCGCCGTGACTTATGACAACACCAGCGGCACGGTCATCCAGTACTTCGACGGCCAGGAAGTCGGCCGCGAAATCTCCAAGCTCCACCAACCCGGCCGCGACATCGTTTTCGGCCCCTGTGAAATGGGCAACTGGGGCCTCCCCACCCAGGGCCACCAGTTCCCCATCCGCAATCTCAACGGTGCCATCGACGAGTTCGCCATCTACAGCACCGCCTTGAGCGCCTCCGAGATCCGCAGTTTTTACGACCACGGCAAACCCGAATGATTCGCATAGCTGGATATGGTGATGTCTCGCACATTCAACACCTGCCGGCACATCACACCTCCCGTACTGACCCCTCTCCAGGCCACACCGCCCCAGCAGCCTTTGAAAGGTAATTGCCCTGGCCTAAAATCACCCCAGTGCGCCCCACCCAGCCTCAATGTAGGTTTTTTTCACCTGCCCTAGATGAGTGCTTGGCAAAACCGGCGTTTTCCCTGAGTATTCTTGCAACAACCAGCGTAAACCATGCCGCGTCAAATCAGCCACATCGCACCTGAGTGGTGGGACTACACCACGCTGGACAATGAATTGATCGAAGATGCCGCACGGCTGACCGAGCGCGACCTGCGGCAGCTCTCGCGACCGGGATTCAAAGTGGTGATGCACGACACGCTGGAGGATTTTTACCTGGCAGAGGCGCTGGAGTACATCCACGCCTGGAAGCAGGCCACACCGGACAACCCCGCCGGCATCTGCGGCCCCGTGGGGCCTACAGAGCACCTGCCCATGGTGGCGCGCCTCATCAATGACCTGGGCATCTCCATCAAGGACGGCCACTTCTGGGGCATGGGCGAGTGGTACGACGAGCACACCAAGAAGGAGGTGACTCTGGAGCACCCGCTCTCCTTTGAGAAAGTGAACCGCGACCTGTGCTTTGACCGCCTGCAGCGCAAGCTCTGCATGCCAGACACACAACTGCATTTCCCCAAAGCAGACACCGCCGCCTACACCAAAAGCTGGCAGAGCGGAATACGCTGCGTGGTGATGCAGGGCGGCCAGGGCGAGATCAAGCACTGGGCCTTCAACGATCCGCCAAAACGCGCCGGCAAATTCAAGAACGAACCGCCCGCACCGGCAGAATACCGAAAGCTGACCACACGCCTCGTGGATCTGCACCCCGTCAGCTTGATGCAAACGGCCCGCACCTCGGGCGGTGGCAACATCAATCTGGTGCCGCAGAAAGCCCTCACCGTCGGGCCCAAAGAAACCTGGATGGCCGAAAAAGTGAGCATCTGGCTGGCCGGGCAGCACGACAACGCTCTGGGCCAGCGGCTCTCCGCGCTTATGATCTCCAAGCGCATCACCGACTCTGCCGTGCCCATGTCTCTGCTGGCGGATCACCCGAATGTGCAGTTCAACTACTACCGCGGCGCCGTGGGCGAGTGCGTGGTGGAGCAGCACTAAAAAGCCGGTTCCAAGTTTCAGGTTTAAAGTTGGCGGCACGCACCGCGACGGATACAGCTTTGCACTCAGAACATGAAATTTTAAACCATTCCTCATGATCCAGACACTCGACGTCGCCCTTGGCCTCTCCTTCATCTTTTTCCTCTTCAGCGTGCTGGTTTCCACACTGAGCGAGATGATTCTCTCCTGGTCCAATGCGCGCGGCAAGATGCTCTGGAAGGCGCTCTCCCACATGCTGCCGCAGGACGCACATGGAAAGGATGCGACACCGATGAGCGATCTGGTGCAGCATCCGCTGATCTCCTCCCTCTACCGCCACACTTCGGCGGACGAAAGCGCGGAAAAGCACTTTCCTTCCTACCTTTCCAGCAGCCAGTTCAGCCAGGTGCTGATGGATGTGCTGGAGACCAAGGGCACCGCAGCCGCCAGCAACGATCCGCAAAACAAACCCGAGACGCGCTGGGAGCAGGTGCGCACGGGCATCTCCCAGCTTGGGGCCGCCACCGGTGGTCCGCTGCAGGCTCTGAGCCGCGATGCCGAGCGCAATCTCCTCCCCGGCCAGGAGCCCTCCAGTGTCTTCCAGTTTCTCGTTGGCCAGTGGTTTGATGCCATGATGGACCGCAGCACCGGCTGGTACAAGCGGCTGACACAGCTGTGGAATTTCGGCCTGGGCATAGCGCTCGCGATCGCGTGCAATCTGAACGTGATCGCCATCACACGTGCGCTCTCAACCAATGACGAGTTGCGCACCGCCTTTGTGCAAAAGGCAGAGGCCTCCGTGCAGGCGCAGAGCCAGCTGGCGGCCAAAATGGGAGCAGAGCAGTCCAAGGGAGCACGCGCGGTGTTTGACGAAGCTGTGAAAGAAATCTCCGACGCCGGTTTCCCGGTGGGCTGGAACAGCGCCACGGCCAAGGCCTGGCGAGAGCACCCCATCAGCTCCTTTTTCGAGAGCCTGCTTGGCTGGTTCATGGCCGGAGCGGCGGCGGCCCTCGGAGCGCAGTTCTGGTTCGATCTGATGAAAAAGATCATCAACATGCGCGGCACGGGGGCCAAGCCGGATTCTGGTCAAAACGTACCTCTCGGAGAAGCTGGCATGACAGGCCCCATCCCACCCGCCGGCCTGATCATCACCGGCACGGAGTCCCAGCAGGGCTGAGGTCAGAGGGAAACACGGCCATCCGGTTTATTTCCAAACTAAGGTTTGCTATTGCCTCCGTTGAGACGAGTATAGCCACTGCAAGTTAACCTGATAAAGGCGAAGCTAAGCCGTTCATCAGGTTGATTCTTTGGTGTTCTTAAATCCGATCTCGGAGCTTGGTTCTGGCCTCATGCAGGCTGACTGAACCCTAGACAACGATATGAACACCAAAATGTATGTGGGCAACCTGCCCTTCTCTGCCACCACTGACGACGTGAGTGTGCTTTTCTCCGAATTCGGCACTGTGACCGACGTCCATCTGCCCATGGACCGCGACTCCGGCCGCCCCCGCGGCTTTGCCTTTGTGACGATGGACACCCCTGAAGCCATGAACGCAGCCATCAACGCCCTCAACGGCCAGGAATACGGCGGCCGCAAGCTGGCCATCAACGAAGCGCGCCCCCGTGAAGAGCGCCCAGCAGGCGCTGGCTTCGGCGGCGGCGGCCGTGGTGGTTACGGCGGCAAAGGCGGTGGCCGTGGCGGCTACGGCGGCGGCGGCGGTGGTCGCTACTAAACAGCCCCTGGCACCTTAAGCCATTCAGAGCGGCATCCTGGCAACAGGATGCCGCTTTTTTCATGCACCGACGTGCGTCAGCTATCCACAGCACCCACCACCGCCGCAGCAACCACCTTTGTCACCACCATTCTTGCCTTTGCCGATGGTATTAATGCCCAGCGGGCAATAGAGAGGGCAGAAACGCACGAAGGCGGTGAGCAGCGGCACGGCACCAATGGCGCCGACCCAGCTGTGATTGACAATGCCGTGGGCGATGAGGCCGAGCCCGAAAAGGACGCGCAGGATGCGGTCTGCTGTTCCCATGTTTGGTTTCATAATCGTTTAGTTTTGGGTTGGAGATTCGGGATGTGAATGCTTGTTGGCCATGAAGTAGAGTACCGGCACGGCCATGCGGCTGATGAAGAGGCTGGCGATCTCCCCGGCCATGAGTGCGATGGCCAGGCCCTGGAAAATGGGGTCGGCAAGAATGACCGCCGCCCCCACCACGACTGCCATGGCCGTAAGAAGCATCGGACGGAAGCGCACGGCACCGGCGTCGATCACGGCCTCGCTCAGCGGCATTCCTTCCTGAATGCGCAGCTCAATGAAATCCACGAGGATGATTGAATTGCGCACCACAATACCACCTCCTGCCATGAAGCCAATCATGCTGGTGGCTGTGAAGAAGGCATCCATAAGTCCGTGCGCAGGCAGGATGCCCACGAGGGAGAACGGGATGGCCACCATGACGATGGCGGGCGTGATGAAGCTGCGGAACCAGCCCACCATGAGCACGTAGATGAGGATCAAGCATGCACCAAACGCGGCACCGAGATCACGAAAGACCTCGATGGTGATGTGCCACTCGCCGTCCCACTTCATCGCGGGCTCGGCATCGCTGAAGGGCATGGTGGCATTGAGAATCTTGAGCTCCGCACCGCTGCCGCCAAAGGCGCGAGTGTCCAGTTTCTTCAATGCCTCGTTCATCTGGAAGATGGCGTAAACGGGACTCTCCACCACACCGGCCACATCGCCGATGACGTAGGTCACGGGCATGAGGTTCTTGTGGTAGCGGCTCTTCTCCACCGGCACGTGCTCCACCTTCACCAGCTCGCGCAGCGGCACCAGCGGTGCGCCGCTGGCTCCAGGCTCGGGCAGCGCATTGGCATCGCCAGAGCGCACACGCAGCGCCAGCAAGTCTTCCGCTGTAGTCTTGGCGGAGCGTGGCAGCTCCAAGCGGATGTTCACGTCCTCCTTCTCCTGCGGCTGGTGCAGCAGATCCACGGACTCGCCATCCACGGCGATCTTGAGCGTTTGTGAAATGGTGGCGGCGCTGATGCCGTGGAGCGCGGCTTTCTCTTTGTCGATGATGAAGCGGGCCTTCTGCTGGTCGGCCTCCACATACCAGTCCACATCCACAACGCCGGGTGTGGCCTTGAAGATGTCCTTCACTGCACGCGCCATCCTGAGGCGGCTCTGCTCATCGGGCCCATAGATCTCCGCCACCAGCGTCTGCAGCACGGGTGGGCCGGGCGGCACCTCGGCGATGGCCACTCGTGCGTCGTAGCGTGCGGCAATCTCCGCCACGGCAGGGCGCACACGTTTGGCGATGTCGTGGCTCTGCGCCTTGCGCTCGTGCTTGCCCACCAGATTCACCTGGATGTCCGCCACATTGGCTCCACGACGCAGGAAGTAGTGGCGCACGAGGCCGTTGAAATTGTAGGGCGAGGCCACGCCGGTGTAGATCTGGTAGTCGGTCACCTCCGGCTCCTTGCGGATCACGGCGGCCATCTCGCGTGCCACAGCGGCGGTCTGCTCCAGGGAGGCCCCCTCGGGCATGTTCAGGATCACTTGAAACTCGCTCTTGTTGTCAAAGGGCAGCATCTTCACCTTCACCCAGCCAAGCCCCACCGTGGCCATGGCACCGAGCAGCAGCACGGTGATGCCGATTAGAAACATCCAGCGCGCACCGGTGTGGTGAATGAGCGGGCCCATCATGCGGCGATAGAGCTTCGTGAAGAAATCCTCCTCATGCTCGGAGGCAAGGTGCTTGTGACCATCGTCCACGGCTTTCCCCTCGGTCAGCTTGGAGTACTTGCCGCCCCAGCGCAGGATGCGGATGGAGGCCCAGGGCGTGACGATGAAGGCGATGAGCAGCGACCAGAACATCGCCGCACTGGCGCCGATGGGAATGGGCCGCATGTAGGGCCCCATGAGCCCGCCCACAAAGGCCATGGGGAGCACGGCGGCGATCACCGCAAAGGTGGCCAGGATGGTGGGATTTCCCACCTCGCCCACGGCCTCCACAGCAATAGCGGACCAGCTCCGCCCTTTGTTCTGCGGCAGGTGGAAATGACGCACGATGTTTTCCACCACCACGATGGCATCGTCCACCAGGATGCCGATGCTGAAGATCAGTGCAAAGAGCGTGATGCGGTTCAGCGTGAAGCCGTAGAGGTAAAAGATGAGCAGTGTGAGCGCCAGCGTGGCCGGGATGGCCACCGCCACGATGCCGCTCTCCCGCCAGCCCAGCGTGAGCCAGATGAGGATGGCCACGCTGAATACCGCAATCCCCATGTGCAACAGCAGTTCGTTGGATTTCTCAGCGGCGGTCTCGCCGTAGTTGCGCATCACGCTGACCTGCACGTCGGAGGGAATGATCGTGCCTTTAAGCAGCTCCGCCTTGTGCAGCACTTCGTCTGCCACGCTGATGGCGTTGGCTCCGGGGCGTTTGGCGATGCTGAGCGTCACGGCGGGCTCATCCGCGCTTTTGCTACCGTGAAAGACATACTGCGTGGGCTCTTCGCCACCATCGATGATTTCGGCCACCTCGCGCAAATACACGGGGCGTCCACTGAATACGCCGATGACCACATCTCCCACTTCATGCGCGGTTTTCAGGAAGGCTCCCGTTTCCACCAGCACCTCGTTGTTTCCCGTGGTCAGACCGCCTGCGCGGAACTGGCGGTTGGCCTGCTGCAGCATGGGCACGAGACCTGCAGGACTGAGATTGCGTGAAGCCAGCTTCACAGGGTCCAGCATCACACGCACGGCACGGCGGGAGCCGCCCAGCAGCGTGGTCTCCGCCACCAGCGGCACCTGCTTCACCGACTCCTCCACCTGCGCGGCCAGACGGCGCAGTGTGAGGTGATCATAGCGCGCACTGTGGAGGGTGAGAGCCAGGATCGGCACGTCGTCGATACTCTTGGGCTTGATCAGCGGCGGGGTGACGCCCATCGGAATGCGGTCATAGTTGGACCGCAGCTTTTCCGTGATCTTCACCAGGCTGCGCTCTGGATCCTCGCCCACTTTGAAGCGCACGATGACTAGGCTCTCGCTGTCACGTGAGGTGCTGTAGAGATACTCCACGCCGGGCACCTCCCAGAGCAGCTTTTCCATCGGGCGCGTGGCACGCTCCTCGATCTCATTGGCCGAGGAGCCGGGCATGGACACCAGCACATCCACCATGGGCACCTTGATCTGCGGCTCCTCTTCGCGCGGAAGCAGCACCACGGCGGCAGCACCGAGAATGACGGAGGCGATGACGACCAGCGGCGTCAGCTTGGAGTCCACAAACGCGGCGGCGATGCGGCCCGCGATGCCGAGGTGGGGGGAGTTTTCGGCGGGAGTGCTCATGGCTGGATCGTCACAGGTTGACCGTCGATGAGTTTGGCGATGTCGTTGATCACGACCTGCTCACCTTCCTCAAGACCGGAGAGGATCTCGATGCCATCGGCGAGCACCTTGCCCGTCTTGACCAAGCGCAGCAGCGCATGGCCGTCCTTGGCTACAAAGAGCAACTCCATCTGCCCGCGCCGGATCACACTGGCGGCGGGCACCACCAGCAGCTTTGTTTCAGCCACTGGCACTGCCACGCGGCCAAACTGCCCGGTGCGCAGGCCGTCTGCGGCAGGCAGGTCCAGCTTGACCAAAAATGTGCGGCTGACGGGATCGGCCACCGGGGCGATCTCGCTCACCACGGCCTCCAGCGGTTGCGGCAGCGTGGCGATGCGCACCTGCATTTTGGCACCCATGCTCACGCGGTCCAGCATGGCCTCGGGCAGATCGGCTTCAAAGCGCAGAGAGGTAGGCGCCTCGATCTCCAGCAGTGGCTTGCCCGGCATGGCCAGGTCTCCCACGTCCGCCAGCTTGCGCGTGATCACGCCATCAAACGGTGCCGTCACGCGAGCGTATCCGGCCATGGTCTCGGCCTCGCTCACGCTGGCGGTGGCCACCTTCACGCGAGCCTCGGCGGCGTCAAAATCCTGCCTTGTGGTGGCCTTGCTCTCGATGAGCTGCTTCTGGCGGGAGAAGTCGCTCTGCGCCTGCTCCAGCATGGCCTTGGCCTGGTCCACCTTGGCCTGGATCTCCTGGTTCTCCAGGCGTGCCAGCAGATCCCCCTTCTTCACCTTGGTGCCGGGGATGGCGGTGTATTCCAGCAGGCGACCGCTGATCTTGGCCTCCACCATGGCGCGCAGCTTGGAGCGCACGGTGCCCACCACCTCCTCGGCGGCGGTGTGAGGCAGCAGCCTTGCCACCTGCACCTTGACCGGGGCGGCGGGAAGGGCGGCTGCCTCATGGGTGGCCGCCTCATGCCTGCCGCAGGAGGCAAGGAGCGGGAGTGCTGAGAGTAAGATCAAAGATTTCATGGTGATCATAAGTCGGATGGAGCCTGTTGCGCCACACTTACGGCGGCAGACGAGGCGATGCTGCTCCTCTTTAGCGTTTTCCACAGCAGGAACCGCCTACCCCCAGCTTTTTCAGGATGGTTTCAGCGGGACAGAAGCCGGTGAAGGCAGACTGCAGGAGATTGGCCCCCACAAAGACGGTCAGCCAGATCCAGTTTGGATTAACGTAGTGGCTCAGGGCCAGGCTGATGAGGATCATGGTGCCGGCAAGGGCGCGGATGGCGTTTTCAAGTTTCATAAGGATGTTTTGATTCGGGTTTGACTTCAGATGGGGCTCAGTGAATAATCCATTATCAACTATATGAGTCTATACGCATATAGCAGATGTCTGCAAACCCTTTTTCAACTCATGCCCGCAGCACGCAAAAAAAACCTGCCGCCGGTTTCGGAGGAGGCCCTCGTCTTGATCGCCTCCTGGTTCCGAACCCTGGCCGAACCCAGCCGCCTCAAAATCCTGCGCGCCCTTGAGGAGGGCGAAAAGAACATCACCGAGCTTGTCGAGGCCACGGGCCTCACGCAGGCAAATGTCTCACGCCATGTGCAGTCGCTGGTGGAGGCCGGCATGGTAGGCCGCCGCCGTGAGGGGCTGACCGCCATCTGCTTCATTGCAGATCCCACCATCACCGAGCTGTGCGACAACGTCTGCACCAACTTGCTCAAGCGCCTCTCCCAGCAGATGAAGAAGCTGGGCGGAGCCTGAGACGGCCGCCTCGAACATCAACCCCATGATTCTGCGCACCATGACGTGGACGATCATCACCCTCGCTGTCGTTGCAGCCCTTTGGTTTTGGTATGAGGGGAGCTGGGACCGCCGGCTCTTCTCCGCCTCCCCAGGCTGCACCTGTGCCAACCTCAACGCCGGACAGGCCAATGCCTGGCTGCACGCACACCCTGAGACCCAGGTGCTGGACGTTCGCTCCCATGGTGAATACGCTGATGGAGCGCTGCCCGCAGCCGTAAACATCTCCATCGGCGATCCCGCCTTTGAGACCAAGACCGGTGCTCTGGATAAAAACAAACCCGTGCTCGTTTACTGCGCGGGCGGCTACCGCAGCCGCAAGGCCGTGGCCGTGCTCAAAGAACTCGGCTTCCGCAACATCCAGCACATCCACCGCGGCTACATGTCGTGGAAACCTGACGCCCAGCCATGAAACGTCTTTTACTGCCCCTCCTGCTCCTCACCGCCTCCGCAGCCTGCGCCGCCGAACCGGAGGTCATTCCCATTCAGGTACGTGAAAACCTGCGCATCGTCTATCAGGTCACCGACGACGTGACACACGATGGCGTGAACAAGGGTCTCTTCTACGCCCGAAAACTCATCAACACCTACGACAAGCAGGCCATCGCCGCCGACCAGGTGCATCTGCACCTCGTCTATCACGGCACCGGCATAGCCGCTGTGGTGAATGACACCGCCCGCAAACGCCTCGGCGTGGATGCGCCCAATCCCAACGCAGACATCCTCGCGGAGCTAACCCGGCGCGGCGTGCAGATCGAGCTGTGCGAGAACACCATGCAGCAGAAAGGAGTGAAACCCTCCGAACTCATGCCCGGCGTGAAGCTCGTGGTGGGCGCCTTTCCGCGCCTCATCGACCTGCAGTTGCAAGGCTTTGCCTACATCAAGTTTGAGTAACAACGCATCTCTCCATTCATGAAACGCCTCCTCCTTCTCCCTCTCATCGCCACGCTCTCCTGCGCCCAAGACGCGAGCGTAAAACCGGGCATCAATGACAAGTTTCTCGATCCCAATCTCAAGGTGGGAGAATGGACGCAGAAGTTTGAAACCGAAAGCCGCGAGATCTTCCACCAGCGCGAGAAGATCGTGGCCGCACTACGGCTGCGGCCCGGTCTCAACGTCGCGGACATCGGTGCAGGCACGGGCCTCTTCACCCTGCCCTTTGCCAAGGCTGTCGGCCCCAAGGGCCATGTCTATGCCGTGGACATCGCCAAAAACTTCCTCTCCCATATCCAGGCTCGCGCCGTAGAAGCCCAGGCTGCCAACGTCACCACCGTGCAGTGCACACCGCGCAGCGTGGAACTGCCGGAAGCCAGCATCGAACTCGCCTTCATCTGCGACGTTTATCATCACTTCGAGTACCCACAGGCCAGCCTCGCCAGCCTGCACAAGGCTCTGAAGCCCGGCGGCCAGCTGGTGCTCATCGACTTCAAGCGCATCCCCGGAGTAAGCAGCGACTTCGTCATGGGCCACGTGCGCGCCGGCCAGGAGGTCTTTGAAGCCGAGGTCACCGCCGCCGGTTTCGAAAAACTGACTGAGACGACCGATGTGCTGAAGGAGAACTATTTCGTTCGGTTCAAGAGGAAGTGAAACCTCACCCCTGCCGCGCCCACGCCAGCAGCCGTTCTGCTGGCTGGAAGCCGGAGGTCTGTGAGACCAGCTTTCCACCCTTGATCAGCGCAAAGGCTGGGATGCCCTGGATGCGGAACTGGCGGGCGATGTCCTGCTGTTCATCGGTGTTCACCTTGACGAAGACGAATGTGCCTGCGGCCTTGGCGGCAGCTTTGGCAAACTCCGGCGCCATCATCTGGCACGGGCCGCACCACGGGGCCCAGAAGTCGATCACCACGGGCAGCGTGCTGCCGGACACCAGAGCGGCAAAGCTGGCCGGGCTGTCGATCTCCACCGGTTCGGCAATGTGGGGCAGCTCCGCCTTGCAGGAGCCGCAACGGCCCTGCTGGGCGGCTTTGGCGTAGGCGATGCGGTTGGCGGTGCCGCAGGCGGGACAGGGAAGGATGATGCCGCGCTCGTCGGCGGAAAGATGAGAGCTCATGGATGACAAAATAAGAGGGACGTTTGTTATTGCATATACGCATACACTCATATAGGCGTACTGCAACAAAACATAGCATCACATCATGAGCAGACATCTTCTCATCCTCGGCGGCGGCACGGCCGGCACCATCATGGCCAACAGCCTGCGCAGGCGGCTGCCCGCGCAGGATTGGAGCATCACCGTGGTGGACCGCTCTGAAAAGCATCTCTACCAGCCGGGCCTGCTCTTCCTGCCCTTCGGCAAGTATGAGGAGAGCGACATCATCCGCAGCACCCGTGACTTCATCCCTCAGGGTGTCGATTTCATGCACGCGGAGGTGGAGCAGATCGTGCCTGAAGACCATGAGGTGAAGCTCAAGGACGGCCGCGGCCTGCGCTACGACCTGCTCATCGTCGCCACCGGCTGCCGCACCGCGCCTGAGGAGACCGCCGGCATGCTGGGCCCCAAATGGCGTGTGAACGTGCACGACTTCTACACGCTGGACGGCGCACGCGCGCTGCGCGAAAAATTGAAGACCTTCCCCGGCGGTCGCGTGGTGGTGCACATCAATGAGATGCCCATCAAATGCCCCGTGGCCCCGCTGGAGTTCACATTTCTTGCAGATACCTTTTTCCGTGAGCGCGGCATCCGTGACAAGGTCACGCTCACCTACGTCACGCCGCTGTCTGGAGCCTTCACCAAGCCCAAGGCCTCCAAAAAGCTGGGCCACCTGCTGGGAGACAAGGGCATCGAACTGGTGACTGATTTCGTGGCTGAAAAGGTGGATCAGGAAAACAACAAGCTTGTCTGCTTCGACGGCCGCGAGGTGCCCTACGACCTCCTCGTCACCACGCCCACCAACATGGGAGACGAAGCCGTGCGGCGCTCTGCATTGGGGGATGACCTCGACTTTATCGCCACAAACAAGCACACGCTGCAGTCCATCGAATACAAGGACGTGTTTGTGATAGGAGACGCCACGAACCTCCCGGCCTCCAAGGCGGGCTCCGTGGCCCATTTTGAAAGCGAGACGCTGGCGGACAACATCCTGCGCCACATCGCAGGCCAGCCGCTCAAGGAGGAGTTTGACGGCCACTCCAACTGCTTCATCGAATCCGGCAACGGCAAGGCGCTGCTGATCGACTTCAACTACGAGTATGAGCCTCACGAAGGCAGCTTCCCCTTCGCTTTTGGGCCCATGCGCCTGCTTGAGGAGAGCCGCATCAACCACTGGGGCAAGCTGGCCTTCCGCCACATCTACTGGAACGTGCTGCTGCGCGCCTGGCCGTTGCCGGGCATCAGCAGGCAGAAAAAGAAACCCGTCGAATCTTGAAACTCACCCCGTACAACGATCATGAAAAAGAACATCGCAGGCACTGAAGTGGACGTGAACGAAGAAGGCTACCTCACCGACATGTCCCAATGGAACGAAGCCATCGCCGCCGCCATCGCAGCGGAGGAAGGCGTGGGCGCGCTGAATGACGCGCACATGAAAGTGGTGCGCTACCTGCGCGAGCAGCAGGCGAAAGGAGCTGCGCTGACTATCCGCAGCATGGGCAAGAGCGGTGTGGTGACCACCAAGGAACTCTACGATCTTTTTCCCGGCGGCCCGCTGAAAAAGTCCTCCAAAATTGCCGGCATCCCCAAGCCCGTGGGCTGCATTTAAAACCATCCCCCATTTCATAAACCTATGAGCACTCCTGACGACAAACAACCGGTGAAGAAGATCTGCATCATCGTGAGCCGCGGCTCGCTGGATGGCATCTATCCGGCGCTGATCATGGCCAATGGCGCACGCATGGAGGGCATCGAGGCCTCCTTGTTCTTCACCTTCTTCGGCCTCAACGGGCTGGCCAACAAAACACTGGACCACATGAAGGTCTCCACCGTGGGAAATGCCGCGCTGAACATGGCCATGCCCATGCTCGGCATGCCGATGACGATGCCCTTCCCCACCTGGATGGGTGCGCTCCCCGGCGTCTCCGCCTTTGCCACAAGCCTGATGAACAAGGAGATGGAAAAGCTGGACATCCCGCCCGTGCGCGAGTTTCTCGAGCTCATCTCAGACTCCGGCGGCAAGATCTTCGCCTGCAAGCTGGCCATGGACATGTTCAAGCTCAAGAAGGAAGACCTCATGGACCGCGTGGACGGCGTGCTGACGGTGGGCCAGTTCTACGAAGAGTCCACCGGTGCTGGCACGCACATCCTTTTCACGTAATCACCACTGCAGGCTGGAGACCGCCGCGCGGGTGGCGTTGCGACTTTCCTTGATGATCTGCCCGTCGGAGAGGTGCAGCACGCGGTCAGACATCGCGGACATGGCGGCGTTGTGCGTGATCACGATGGTCAGGGTGCCTAGCTCGCGGTTGATGCGCTCGATGGCCTCCAGCACGGTGATGCCGGTGTTCACGTCCAGCGCACCGGTGGGCTCGTCGCACAGCAGCACCTCGGGTTTTTTGGCGATGGCGCGGGCGATGGCCACGCGCTGCTGCTCCCCGCCGCTGAGCTGGGAGGGAAAATGGTCCAGCCGGTGGCTGAGGCCCACGCGGTCCAGCGCCTCCTCAGGCTTCATGGGGTCGGGGGCGATGTCTGTGATGAGGGCCACGTTTTCCCGCGCCGTGAGGCTGGGGATGAGATTGTAAAACTGGAAGACGAAGCCCACGCAGTTGCGGCGGAACTGTGTCAGCGTGCGCTCACCGCCGCCGGAGAGGTCCCAGCCCTTGTAGCGCAGGGTACCAGAGGTGGGGATGTCCAGCCCGCCGAGGATGTTGAGCAGCGTGGACTTGCCGCTGCCGGAGGCCCCCAGCAGCACGGCCAGCTCCCCGGTGTGAAAGTCCAGATCCACCCCCTGCAGCGCCACCACGTTGAGATCTCCGGTGTGGTACACCTTGCGCAGCCCCCGGGCCGCAAAGATGGGCGGCTGGCTGGCTGGGCTGGGGCTGGTCTGCTGGGGGGTGTGGGACATTCCTGCTACCTTGCATGGTCTAAGGGATTGTGCCAAGTCGATGATCGGTGGTTGCGTCCGGCGCTCATCGCGCAAGAATGCCCGATGCCCATTCTGGTCAGCGACGAAGCCCCCGACATCCACACGTCGAGGGTCCAGCTCCCCACCCGCGAACGCAAAAGCGGGCGGACTCTCGTCATTGGAGACATCCACGGCTGCTCCACCGCGCTGGATCTCCTGCTCCAGGAGCTGGCCCCCCGGCACGACGACACCATCGTCACCTTGGGAGATTATGTGGACCGCGGCCCGGACACCCGTGGCGTGCTGCACACACTGCTGGACCTGGAAAGCCACTGCCAGCTCGTCCCCATTCTGGGAAATCATGAAATCCTGATGCTCGATGCCCGCCAGAGCCTGGTGGACTCCACCTCCTGGTATGGCGTGGGCGGCCGCCAAACAATGCAGTCCTACGGCTGCATGGACACCCCGGACTGGAACGCCATCCCGGAGGAGCACTGGGACTTTCTCAGCAAGCGGCTACGCCGCTGGCACATGAATGACACGCATATCTTCGCCCATGCGAACGTGAATGCCATGCTGCCAATGCCGGACCAGAGCGATGACTGGCTCTTCTGGCGGCGGTTTGACGACTCCCACCCACACTTCTCAGGCAAGACACTGGTCTGCGGACACACTGCGCAGAAGACCGGGCTGCCCCTCATTCTTCCCGGCCGCATCTGCATCGACACCTGGGCCTATGGTGAAGGCTGGCTGACGGCACTGGAGACCGCCACGGAAAGCGTGGTGCAGACCAATCAGCGCGGTGAGGCGCGGCGCTTCAGCTTTGAGGAGTTGCGCATGCTCAGCGAGAAAGAGTGACCTCCCCACGCCATGACACGCGCGCGCTGGATTCTCTCTGCTGCATCGCTCTTCGCACTGTGGCTGCTGGGTGCGCTGGTCTTTCTGCCCGGCATGCAGCGCACACTGGAGGCCGCTGCACAGGAGACTCTGTCCAAGCAGCCAGAGCTGCAAAACCGCCTGGGCGCCCTGCAGCTGACCTTTGATGGCCAGCAGGCGCATCTGCGCGGAAGCGTGCGCACTTCGCAGGACCGCAGCCGCATCGAGGCTGCCGTGGGGGATCTCGTGCGAGCGTCCGCACCGCTCTCCGGCGGACTGGGGCAGCACCTCAATCCGGTGGGCGGCGTGCGCAGCGAGATCCAGATCGTGCCCTACGCGCCCGGCTGGCTGCTGCTGGCCGCCGACGGCCCCCGGGCACGCCTGCTGGGCACCGCCGCCAGCGCCTACGAGGCGCGGGACCTGGCACGCAGCGTGCAGGACCAGTGGGGCACCCGTGGCGGCTCTGCTGCAGGCACGCCCGGCACGGATGCAGAAGCCCATGACGAGGCAGCCAGCGTCTCCGCCACCCTGCGCGGCATCCCGACGCCACCCACAGGTGCGCAGGCGTGGCTGGCATGCATCGGCCAGGGCTGGCGCCAGCTGGCGCTGCAAAGCGCAGACGCCACCCTGCTGGCCCAGGCCCGCGATGCAGGAGTCAGCGAGCACGAGTGGCAGCGGCAGGTGCTGCCCGCCATCCATGAGCTGCGCGCCACACAGCTCCTGGAACAACGCGCCGAGATGGATGCAGAACGCCTCGTCCGCCTGCCGCCGGGACATCTCTTTCTCGCAGCAAGCGGCCAGGAGATCATCCTGCGCGGAGAGGTGGGCAGCGAGGCCATGAAGCGCACTGTTTTGGAAGAGGCCCTCCAGGCTTTCTCCCCACGCCGCCTGCATGATCAGATCCGCGTCAGCACTGATCGACGGCCGAGCGGCGACTTTGGCCCCATCACCACCGCCCTGCTGCCGGAGAAGGACAAGCCCAAGGGCAAGACCTGCTTTCTAGGCGTGGCCGGAGATGCCTGGAAACCGGTGGACTGGCAGATCGCGGTGAAAGAGCAGACATGGAAAAACGACCTGTCTGGCATGCTCGACCTGCAGGAGCTGCAGGCAGACAGCGCCGTGGTCAGCAGCTGGCTGGATGGCACACTGGCCCATACCCCTCCCTCCTCCCAGGTGGTGCAGCCTGCATTCCTGAGCCTGGCCGTGTTTAGCCACCGCGTCATTCTCTCCGGCCAGGTGGCCGAGGAGGCGGCGCATGCCCGGTGCATTGCTGCAGTGCGCCGCGCCTACAGCCCGCCATTTCTCGTCATCAGCGACTCTTTCCGCGTGCATGCAGACTGCACGGCGTCCAGGGGCATCCTCCACACGGTGAAAAGCCTTCCTCCAGCGCCCCCTGCGCGCAGTGCGGGCATCTTTGCCATCGCCCGGCCGGGCGGCGACTGGGAGGTCATGCCTGTGACGCAGGATCTGGTGGAGGCCGGCGGCATCTCGCGTTCTGGCAAAGTCCCCGCTGGCATTCCTGCCGCTGTTGTTGAAGAACTCTCCGCCGAGACCGTAGAAGAGCTGCGCCTGCACCTGGCCCACCCTGAATTTCCCTGATGTCCTCCTTCCTCTGGCTGCTGCTCTACCTCGCCCCCCTGCTCGGCCTCACCGCCGCGCTCTTCGGCTGGTTTGGCTGGCAGTGGCGTGGCAGCGACCTGCTGAAGCGCATCCAGGATCTGAACACCCAGATCGATGACGCGCAGAAAGCCCTGCGAGAATCCGAGACCGAGCACGCCGCAGCACTCAACCGTGCAGCCACAGCCGAACCGACGCAGCCGCCAGAACCAAACACCGCCGAACTGCAGCCCCTGCGAGCTGAACTGCAGGCAGCCCAAAACGAACTCCGCCTGCAGCAGGATGCCGCCGCCAAGGCCCGCGAAGCCGCACAGGCGCTGGAAACCGAGAGCGCACGCCTGCTTTCTGACATGCAGCAGCTGCGCTCGGCCCACGCTGCCGCCCAGTCAGAAGCCGAAACCTCCAAAACAGAACTGGCAGCCGCCAAAGCGGAGTACTCAGCGCTGCAGCAGGCGCTCTCCGCCTCCGAGGCCGAGCTGGCCAGGCTGCGCAGCGCGCCACCTGCCGAAGCCGCGCCCGAAGCCCCTGCCAAGCCCAAACGCAAACGCAGCACCACAGCCAAACCGAAAGCAGCCGCGCCTGCCGCCAATCTCGGAGAAAAAATCGCCGCGCTGGAGAGCCTGCTGGCCACGCAGCACGCCAGCCTGACCACGCTGACTCAGGAGCACGAAGAATGGCAGCGGCGCATTCACTCCCTGGAAGAACAGACGCCGTCTGATGACTCCGGCCTGGAACAGGCGCGTCGCAGCCTCGCTGACAGTGAAAAGCGCCTGGCCGCAGCCTCCGCCGAGCTCGAGCGCCTGCAGACTCAGACGCGCGTGCTGCGCCGCATCGAGGAAACCGCCAGCAGCACCGTGCCTGACGACGACCTCACTCAGATCAAGGGCATCAAAAAAGTCATCAGCGAGCAGCTCTACTCCCACGGCATCCGCACGTGGAAGCAGATCGCGCTTTGGAATGAGGAAGAGCTGCGCGCCTTCAGCGAGCTGCTGGGCTTTAAAAACCGCGCCGCCCGCGAACACTGGCAGGAGCAGGCACGCACGCTGCATGAGGCTGCCCACGGCCCCCTGCCCTGATCTGTTTTACACGCTGCAATGCCGCCCGCCTTTCGTCTCTCCACTCTGCTGCTGCTGTTCATCCTGGCCTCCTGCGTGAGTGTCGGCACACCGGCGCAGCGCCAGGAGAGGGCGCGCCAGCTAAGCGGTGCGCTGCAGCAGCTCTCCCCCACCGTCAGCGCCAAAGAGGCCGACAGGCTGGCCTCCACCGCCATCGAGGAATCCGCCAGGCTCTCCGCTGACTTCAACCCGATGTGCTATCCCTGGCTCAACAACGGACTGGTCAACACCGGCCTGCGCAAGCGGGGCCTCTGCTACCAATGGCGGGACGATCTCTTCCCGCATCTCTTTGTCCTGCACCTCAAGACCATGGAGCTGCACCTGACTGCATCCAAGCGAGACACCTGGCTGGAGCATCACGGCATCATCGTCACAGCCAAGGGGCAGCGCTTTGAAGACGGCCTCGTCATCGACCCCTGGCGCCACGGCGGCCGCCTCTGGTGGGGACGCGTCTCCGCTGACAAAAAGCATCCGTGGAAGCCGCTGCCCTACGAGCTCACGCCCATGGTGCTGCGCCCGCTGCTGATGCCGGACCTGTACCCGACCAAGGAGTCTGCCGAGCTTCCAGCGACGAAGCGCTGAACGCGCCAAGCTCAAACCCGCGCCTGGCTGCTGGCCACGGCAAAGGAGCGCGCCACAAAGTTCCAGTTCACCACATTCCACCACGCCTCGATGTATTTGCGACGGTCGTTGCGATATTTCAGGTAGTAGGAGTGCTCCCACAGGTCCAGGCAGAGGATGAAACGCCCGCTGACTTCCGCCGGCACGACGTCCGCCATCAGCGGGTTGTCCTCATTGCGCATGGTGGTGACGACCAGCCTGCCGCCCGGGCGGTAAACCACAAACGCCCAGCCGGAGCCGAAGTGCTTCATGGCCGCCTCGGTGAAGGCGGTCTTGAATTCGCCGATGCCGCCAAACTCCCGCACGATGGCCTCCGCCACCCGTCCCTGAGGCCCGTCTGGCGCGGTGCCGGGAGGTGCCAGATAGCGCCAGAAGGCGGTATGATTGATATGCGCGCCACCATACATGCGAAGAGCGCGCTGGATGTCCGCAGACAACGTCTGCGGCGGGCCGCCCATGCGCACCATGCTGCGGCGCGGATCCGTGGGCACCACCAGGCGGCTGGTGTTGGACATGAGCGTGCTGACATTCGCCACATTGAGGTTCAGAGGCTGCAGCGTCTCCCGAAGTTTGCCGAGGATCTCCGCGTGGTGCCTGCCGTGGTGCAGTTTTAGCGTCGCAGCATCCAGATGCGGCTCCAGCGCGGCGAAATCAAATGCCAGCGGTTCTTGCTTCAGCGGAATGCCCAACGGCGCGACCACCTGCTCCTCCGCAGCCAGAAACGCCCCCGTCACGGCAGTAAAGCCGGTCGATACAAAGGCGCGTCGGGTTACTCCGGATTTTTTCATGCGGACGGGAAAGAAATACCTCATTGCTGCTTCAAACAGCAAGCAACTTCCGCGCCGCCGACAGGCAGATTTCAGCTCACGGTTTTGTCTTCTTTGAGGGTGTAGCCGCAGGCTTTACAGTAATGCCAGCGGACTCCATGACCAGATGCTGAAAGGCGTCCTTAGGCTTGCCACTTTCGGGCACCAAAACATTCTGCACCATGTACACGGTGACGATGCCGCTCTGCGGATCAATGCAGCCATTTGTGGCAAAGGCACCGCCGTGGCCAAAGCTGCCTACGGGCATCTGCGAGTTCACGCGCTGCGTCTCGGTGTTCACCTGCCAGCCGCAGGCGTAGTTCAGCGTCTTGCCACCAGCGGTTACGGGTGTGGTCATGTCGGCCACGGATTTTGCGCTGATGATGCGCACGCCATCCAGCTCGCCGCCGTTGGCGATCATGGAATAAAAGCGCCCCATGTCCGCTGCGGTGGAAAAGAGGCCGCCCGAGGGCTCCACCATGTGCGTCACGCTGGCGTCGCTGGTCACAAAGGGGTTGTAGCCACGCACCAGCTCGTGCTTCTCGTCATCCATCTTGTAGGTGCGGGCGATGCGTGCGCGGTGCGCGTCATCGGGATTGAACATCGTGTCTTTCATGCCGAGCGGCGTGAAGATCCTGGCCTGCAAAAAGGCGTCATACTTCATGCCGGAAGCCAGCTCGATGATGCGTCCGGCCACCGTGGGGCCAAAGCCGTACTCGTAGGCACTGCCGGGCTGAAAGGCCAGGGGCGTCTTGAGGAGCGATGCCACGTATGCCTTCAAAGAGATGGCTCCGTCCGATGGTGCACGGCGTGGAAAGGCGATGCCCGCCGTGTGGCTGAGCAGCATGCGCAGCGTGATGGGCTTTTCCGGTGCGCTGCCATCGGCCAGCTTCACCTTGCCCAGCTCTGGCAGCCATTTGGAGGCGGGCTCATCCAGCGCGAGCTTGCCCTCATCCACCAGCACCATGACTGCGGTGCCATTGATGGACTTCGTCATGGACGCGATCCAGAACAGCGCGTCCTTCTCCATCGCGCGACCCTTGGCTACATCCGCCATGCCTGCGGCGTCGTGGTGTACCACCCTGCCCTTTTCCATCACCAATGTGACGATGCCTGCCGCCTGCTTGGCCTTCACCGCTGCCTCCATGGCCGGGTGAATGGCCGCCAGCCGGGCCTCATCCAGAGCAGGCAGGAGGGCGGGAAAGAGCAGGACGGAAGAAAGCGCAGTGCAGAGGAATCGGTGCATCGCAAAACAACGCGACAGCAGCGCCACATCTACCCGCGATTTGAAAATCGAATCCCTGCCGCTCTCACTTCCTCCGCCGTGTGCCCAGCAGCATCACGCCGCCCAGCAGCACCAGCACGGCCCCAGCCGGCTCGGGCACGAGGGCAAAGTTGTTGCCCAGCACGTAGTTCGCCACGTTGGCGCCGATGGCCTGGCCGTCCGTCACAGAGGTCATGAACTGAGTGCCGCCATAGACGCCTGCCATCCCGGCCTCATTGGCCGCCTGGCTGAAGCTGGTGAAATGGCGCGTCAGATCGATGTTGCCGTCTCCATTGATGTCGCTGCCCAGGCTGAAGGACACGCTGTCTCCCAGATAAGAGGCCAGCACTGTCGCCGCTGCCTCGCTGATCGTGGCGCCGAGGGACACATACTCCGGCAGAGAGGGCGAGGCGATGAGCGGCGCCCAGGAGGAATCCACATCCGTGTTCACGTTGCCATCGATGTCGCCATTTGCGATCGCCGTCTCAGGCCGCCAGAACTGCTGATCGTAGCTCGTGGCCATGGCGGCGGTGCTGGCATCTGCCATCGCCACGTTCAGCGTGGCCATGAGGCGCACCGTTTCTTCAGTGTTCAGCCCTGCGGTGGTGGCCACGGTCTGCGCTATCTGATTCCACATGCCCGTGATTTTCACCGTATTGTCCCCCGCTGCCCAGAAGTAGGCCTGGTTCGTCTGGTCAGAGGTGCGCGTGGCGCTGAAGTTTGAGCCCAGGTCCTTCACCTGATTGTAGTCCGTGGCGTACTGGGTGGTCTGCAGGTAGCTGGAGAGTGAGCCGCCCGGCAGCGTGGTCATGTAGGAGCCGGTGTTTGGGATGGCAAAGGCACCCACACTGCCCCAGCCCGGCAGCACCGGGGCTGCGGCGGAGGTCTGCTGCCAGTAGCCGATGAGGCCCACCGGGGTGTAGGGCGTGCTGGCTGCGGCTGAGGAGCCGTCTGAGGAGCGCCAGTTCAAAAGATTGTTTCCAATGGAGACTCCCCACCCGATGCCATCCGTCTTGGCCTGGCTGTCGGCGATGGAACTGAGCCCGCTGTTGTAAAGGGAGGTGAAACTGCTGCTCGATCCCGGGTAGAGGCTCTGCATCACTGTATTGGCCGCAGTGATCATGGCCGCCTGGTAGTCTGCCCCCGTGGGGCCCGTGCCGGGGTCCGGGTAGCTGCCGTAGCTGTAGGGGACGTAGGTGCTCTGCAGGCTCTCGACCGCATTGTACATGGCGAGGTCCAGGATCGCCAGATCATGGGCGATCTGCGGGGCCTCCACGCCCGTCATCTGACTCAGTGCCAATGAGTTCCAGTCCGAAACAATGTCCCCACGCACCGCCGGGACCGCCATAAAAAGCAGTCCCACGGCTGCCATCGCGCTGGAAACTGGGGGGCGAAAACGCAACATTGGCTGATAGAACATCTAAGTTTACTATAATTTTTATAACAAAACAACGTCTTTTTAGCCTTTTCCATTCCCGAGACATCGGGATGTGGACCTGGACTAAAGGGGGAGGTCGGGCCCACTCCACGAAGATGCGCAGGGAGAACGCATGGCACCGAGGCAACAGCGGCGCGGCAGGATCGAGGATAGCCGAGTGAAGCGAACCGGAGCGTAGCGGAGATAGCCGAAGGCAAACAGACGACTGAAAGGAGCCCGAAGGGTGAGCCAAGCGAATCAACTTCGAGTAGGAGAACGAGGACGATTCCAAGCCCCCGCCCCCACTTCCCCTTGACCTTCGCCCCGCCACC
>APMI01000166.1_pt1 | contig 71249 bp, 60 predicted proteins | sample 667938 | NCBI WGS metagenome assembly APMI01 (sample SAMN01084076, study PRJNA167559) | wastewater metagenome | biome: Wastewater | place: Denmark: Ejby Moelle, Odense | collected 2011-11-28 | reverse complement strand
ATCGTCATGGTTGCTAGCTCCCGGCCTCAGCGCAATCCCTAACCAATGGGGAAAGTCGAGCTAAGCTGGCACACCGTTACCACCACCATCACGGGTTCAGGCACCCTCACCTGTGCACTGGGTCAGGTAAACAATGATGGCATCACTTTTAGCTACGTCTGCACCGCCACACCGGCCAGCGGCTGGCAACTTAGCAGCTACAGTAACTGCACTAATAACAACGACGGCACCGGCACCTGCACCGTCAGCAATCTCACGGCCAATAGCCCCGATCAGACCATAGGGGTGACGTTTGCGCGTGGCCCCATCAGCAGCAACGCAACCGCCGTCCCTATCGACGCACCGTGGATGCTGGTCGCCCTCTCCTCCCTACTGGGGTTGCTCGTCCATTGGGGGGGCGGCGGCATTAAACTCACCCTGAAACCGCATCGTAGTCAAGGAAGACCACCCTGCTTCACATAGGCGCCAGAAGGCGCCTCCTCGTCCTTACGCCAACCGGCAAATGCGTTAACGTCAGCGTTTCAGGCAAACAGCCCAACGACGGTATGACGATCCAGCTTACCGGCACCGGTCAGCGGTAAACTCGCCACGGCGCGGATTTCTTTGGGTACCTTGTAACCGGCCAGATGCTCCCGGCAAAAATGCTTCAGTTCGTCCTCGGCCACGGTCTTACCCGCATGGAATACCACCAGCGCAACCGGCGCCTGGCCCCATTTTGGATCAGGAACCCCGGCACAAATAGCACCGGCGACGGCCGGATGCTTCATCAACGCTTGTTCGATTTCTTCCGGTGAAACATTTTCGCCACCGGTGATGAACATATTGTCGGCCCGTCCCTGGATGCACACCAGACCGTCCTGATCGCGTACCGCCAAGTCGCCGGTATAAACCCAGCCCTCCGGGCTGATCACTTTTTCGGTACGCGCCGGGTCGTTCAGATAGCCATCAAAATTGTGCGGGCTGCGCAGACACAGCACCCCGACTTCGCCGGGCGCGACTTCGTGCCCGGAATCCCGATCAACAATTTTGGCGTCACAGTGAAACATCGAGGTGCCGATACTGGCTGAATTCGTCAGCAATTCTTCCAGCGAATCAGTGCGGGCAATATAGGCAAAGTTTGAAGGTCCGGCCTCGGTCATGCCGTAGGTCTGACTGATCGGAATGCCTTTATCCAAAAAGACCTGCATCACCGCTTTCGAACACGGTGCGGCGGCGGCGGTGATCGCTTTCACCTTGGAAAAATCGGTCTCGGCGAATTTCGGATGGGCGATCAAAAATTGCAGCATGGCCTCAACGGCGCCAAAGTTCTCGACCCGCCCTTCGTGGATCAATTCCAGAATCAGGCCGGGATTGAATTCACGCAGCAACACACTGGTAACACCGGCGTGCAGCAGCGGGGTAAAGGTGTTCCAACCGCCGATGTGGAAAAACGGAAAGGTGATCAAGACGCTGCGAAACGCGCCGACGATGCCGGTCGCCAGAATATCGAAGGAATTCCAGACCATCTGCCGGTGCGAGACGATGCAAATTTTCGGTACGGCGGTGGTGCCGCCGGTGTGGACGTAGAGCGAGATATCATTCAGCGCCAGCGGGATATTGATGGCTCTGGCTTCGGTTTTGAGAATGACGTTCTCGAATGGGTTTTGAGCGCCGTCGATCTCGATGACGGCTTGTACCGACCCTGGAACCGCCAGGGTTGCCACCAGTTCGGCAAACGCATTTTCGTGTACCAGCACGCGCGGTTTAAGCCGCGCCAGCAAGTCATCCAGTTCCGGTTTTTTCAGGCGCTGGCTCAAGGGAGCGAGGATAATGCCCAACTTGCCGCAGGCCAGATAAAGATCAATGGCTTCGATCCGGTTGCGACAGATCAGCGTAATCACATCGCCTTTGCCCAGTCCCAGCGTATCCGCCAGATAGGTTCCGACCCGACAGGCCCGGTCGTTCAGATCCTGGAAGGTATAGGATTTTTGGGTGAAAGAGTCGTAAAGCGCAATGTGGCGCGGGGTCAAGGCCGCGCGGCGTCCCGCCCAATCGCCCACCCAATCCATCGGTAGATCGTCATAATGTTCAATGAAGCCCATGGGAATCTCCTACGATCCAGTACGGGAGTAGAGGCTTCGAGGCCGATCCTCACTCCCGATCAACTTTAGGCGCGGCTTAGAGCGCCATCCAATCCGCCAAAGCAAGCGGTATACTCCACACTTCATTATGATAGTCCGCATTTCGCGCGCCGGCGCACCCGTCCAAGCCTGAACAACCGATAACCATCATGGACAAGACTTACGAACCGCACGCCATTGAAGAACGCTGGTACACCTTTTGGGAGGAGCGCGGCCATTTTGCGCCCGGCGGCCAGGGCCAGTCGTACTGCATCATGATCCCACCGCCGAACGTCACCGGCACCCTGCACATGGGCCACGCCTTCCAGGACACCATCATGGACGCGCTGACCCGCTATTACCGGATGAAGGGTTGCAACGCGCTGTGGCAGCCCGGTACCGATCACGCCGGCATCGCCACCCAGATGGTGGTGGAGCGGCAGTTAGCGGGTGAGAACAAAACTCGGCACGATCTGGGCCGCGAGGCGTTCATTGACCGGGTGTGGACCTGGAAAGCGGAATCGGGCGGCACTATCACCCGCCAGTTGCGGCGGATGGGCGCATCGGTGGATTGGGCGCGGGAGCGCTTTACTATGGACGAGGGCTTGTCGGCCGCGGTGCGCGAGGTCTTCGTCCGGCTGTATGAAGAAGGTCTGATCTATCGCGGTCAGCGGCTGGTGAACTGGGACCCGGTGCTGCATACCGCCGTGTCCGATCTGGAAGTGGCCAGCGCCGAAGAAAGCGGTTTTATGTGGCATATCCGCTATCCGCTGGCCGAAGGCGGCGGCGATTTGATCGTGGCCACCACCCGGCCGGAAACCATGCTGGGCGATACCGCCGTGGCGGTGCATCCCGATGACGAGCGCTATAAGCGCTTGATCGGCCTGCATGTCGCCTTACCGCTGACGGATCGCCAAATTCCGATCATCGCCGATGAGTACGTCGATCCCACCTTTGGCACCGGCTGCGTCAAGATCACGCCGGGCCACGATTTCAACGACTACGCGGTCGGCCAGCGCCATCAACTGCCGATCATCAACATCTTCACCGCCGGCGCCAAAATCAACGACAACGGCCCCGTTGCTTATCGCGGTCTGGATCGCTTCGAGGCCCGCAAGCGGGTGGTGGCCGATCTGGAAGAACTGGGATTGATGGAGGAGATCAAGCCGCACAAGCTGATGGTGCCGCGTGGCGACCGTAGCCAAGCGGTGATCGAGCCGTTTCTGACCGATCAGTGGTATGTGAAAACCGGGCCGCTGGCGGGACCATCCATCGCCGCCGTCAAGACCGGCAAGATCAAATTCATCCCGGAAAACTGGGAAAAGACCTATTTCGACTGGATGTACCGCATCGAAGATTGGTGCATCAGCCGACAAATCTGGTGGGGCCATCGGATTCCGGCCTGGTACGATCCGAGTGGTAAAGTCTACGTCGGGCGCAACGAAGCGGAAGTCCGCGAAAAACATCAGCTCGGCCCGACGGTGGCGCTGGAACAAGACCCGGACGTGCTGGATACCTGGTTTTCCTCCGCCTTGTGGCCATTCTCCACGCTCGGCTGGCCGGAAAACACCGCAGCCCTCAAGACCTTCTATCCGACCAGCGTGCTGGTCACCGGCTTCGACATTATTTTCTTCTGGGTCGCCCGGATGATCATGATGGGCCTGAAATTTATGGGCGATGTGCCGTTCCGCGAGGTCTACATCCACGGTCTGGTGCGCGATCAGGACGGCCAGAAGATGTCGAAATCCAAAGGTAATGTCCTCGACCCGCTGGATTTGATCGATGGCACCGATTTGGATGCTTTGGTCGCTAAGCGCACCACTGGCCTGATGCAGCCACAGATGGCCGCGCGCATCGAAAAAGACACACGCAGGCAGTTCCCCGACGGCATCCGCGCCCACGGCACCGATGCCTTGCGCTTTACCTTCGCTGCCCTGGCGACCACCGGCCGCGATGTGGCGTTCGACATGGGGCGGATCGAGGGCTACCGCAATTTCTGCAACAAGCTTTGGAATGCCGCCCGCTACGTGTTGATGAACACCGAGGGCCAGGACACCGGTGTTAACGGTGGCGATATTGAACTGAGCCAGGCCGACCGCTGGATTCTGTCGCGCTTACAACACACCATCAGCGAAACCCACGCAGCGGTGCAAGGCTATCGTTTCGATCAGATGGCGCAGGCCATCTACGAATTCACCTGGAACGAATTCTGCGACTGGTATCTGGAACTGGCCAAGCCGGTGTTGACCGATCCTGCCAGTTCGACAGCGGCTCAACGCGGCACGCGGCAGACCTTGGTGCGGACGCTGGAAACCCTGCTGCGACTGCTGCATCCACTCATGCCATTCCTCACCGAGGAAATCTGGCAGCGGGTCGCGCCACTGGCCGGGGTGAGCGGCGAAACGATTATGCGCCAGCCCTATCCCGAAGCGGATAAAGCACTCATCGACGCCGCAGCGGTGGCCGATATTGAGTGGCTTCAGCAATTCCTGCTGGGCGTCCGTCGTATCCGCGCCGAAATGAACATCGCCCCTGGTAAACCATTGCCCATCTTGTTGCAGCACGGTTTGGCTGAAGATCAAGCGCGGTTGGAACGGCAACGGCGCGCATTGCTAACGCTGGGTCGGTTGGAGTCCATCACCTGGTTGAGCGCAAACGAGCCAGCGCCAGAAGCGGCCACAGCACTGGTTGGCGGCATGAATGTGCTGATTCCCATGTCCGGCTTGATCGACAAAGCGGCGGAAATTCCCCGCCTGACCAAAGAAATCGGCAAACTGCGTCAGGAGGCGGAACGGATTGCGGCTAAGCTTGGCAACGCCAATTTTATCGGTCGCGCGCCTGCGGATGTCGTCGAAAAGGAACGTACTCGCCTGGCGGAACTCCAAACCGCCATCACCAAGCTGGAAGACCAACTGAAACGCATTCAGCGGCTTTGATCTCGACCTTTAACAAAAATCGTGAGGAGTAGATGATGAGTGAAGAAAACCTAGTGGATACCGGCGGGTCGGCATCAGCCGCCAAACCTAAGATTGGCGAAAAAGTCACCAAAGTGGCCACTTATTACCATCCGCGTACCTGGAAGGAAAAGGGATTATGGTGGACGCTGGGTTTGTTTTTAGTGACTTACTGCATCGCAGTGGTCGTGCTGGGTTTCATCTGGTCACGCTCACCCGGCGGGTTCGATGTGCGGGCAACCGCGCTAGAGATGGCACAAAACGATCCGAAAAAACTGGTGCCGGGCTACGTGACCACAGCGACCGCTATTCGTGTTGCTGAGACGCTACTGGACAAACCAGGCGGCTATCTCAGCAATGACATTACGCCGCCAGGCGTCTATCTCGATAACATTCCTGAATGGGAATTCGGTGTACTGACCGAACTGCGCGATCTGGTGCGGACGCTACGCAATGATTTCAGCCGCTCCCAAACGCAATCCATTGAGGACAAGGACTTACAAGTTGCTGATCCCAAGTTCAGCTATGATTCGAATTCCTGGATTTTGCCGTCAACAGAGTCTGAATATCGCGACGGCATTGCAGCGCTGCATCGTTATCTGAATCGGCTGGCCGATGATAAGGCACAAGACGGCCAGTTCTTTGCGCGGGCCGATAATTTAAGCACCTATCTGCAAGTAGTCGAAAAGCGTCTGGGCAGTTTGGCGCAACGGCTGGCATCCAGCGTGGGTCAAACACGGTTTAACACGAATTTAGCCGGTGACCCCAATGCTCGCCAATCGACGCCGACGCCCGATCAGACTCAGGTTAAAACCGCGTGGTTGCAAATCGACAATGTGTTTTTTGAAGCGCGTGGCTACACCTGGGCATTGATCCATGCGCTGAGGGCTGTCGAAATTGATTTCGGCGATGTTCTGGCTAATAAGAACGCGGTGGTCTCGCTCAAGCAAATCATCCGCGAGCTGGAAAATACCCAAGCCTTTATCTGGAGTCCGATGATTCTCAATGGCACCGGTTTTGCGCTGGTGGCCAACCATTCATTAATCATGGCCTCGTACATCTCACGGGCTAACGCCGCCATCATTGATCTGCGCAACTTGCTGTTGCAAGGGTGAGATGGCGAATTTCAATACGCATCTGTTGGGGGCGGCGGCGGTCAGCGGTTTGGCCGCCACCGTCTTGGTGATGTCGGGCGCAGCACCCCATCAGGCGGTCATCGGCTACTTTGTCTTGGGGACCATCGGCGGTTTGTTGCCGGATATTGATTTGCCGACCTCCGTACCGGTGCGGATCGCCTTCATGGCGCTGGCGGTGGTTGCGGGCTTTCTCGTGGTGTTCACCTTTGGTCGCCGCTATTCGCTGGTGGAGCTGGTCATCCTCTGGATGGCCGCTTTTTTTCTGATCCGCTATGGTGTGTTCAGCTTGCTCGACCGATTTACCGCGCATCGTGGTCTGATCCATACCGTACCAATGGGCATCGGCTTAGGCTTGCTAACGACTGCGACCGCTTTTCATCTTTTCGCCGCTTCAGTCGTGCATTCGTGGCTCTGCGGCACCTTCGTCACCTTGGGGTTTATCGTGCATTTGCTGCTGGACGAATTTTACAGTGTTGACCTTTTTGGCAGGAAACTCCTGAAAAGCTCGTTTGGCACCGCCTTCAGCTTCGGCAGCTTTAACCAACCCCTGGGTACGGTCGCTTTGTATTTGCTTGTGGCCGGGCTGTTTTTGCTCTGTCCGCCTAGTAAACCCTTCACCGATTTCATGCTGAATCGCGACACCTATCGTGGTATGACTCAGCGCTTACTGCCAGGCGAGACGTGGTTTCCTGGTTTCTTGCGGCGAGTCACTCCCTATAGCCTGCTCGACCGCTAGACGCACCGTCCGCTACAGCCACCCATAGCGCGCCAGAAACAAACCGGCCACCACCGCCATCGGCAGGCCAATGCGGTTGGACTGGCCCGTTAACAGTTTCAGCGCAACGTGACAGAGCACACCAAAGGCGATGCCATCGGCGATGGAAAACGTGAAAGCCATCACCGTTACGCAACAAACGGCCGGTGCCGTTTCGGTCAAATCGTCCCAATCTAATGCTGCCAAGCTGCGCAGCATTAAAATGGCGACATACAACAATGCTGGCGCGGTGGCGTAAGCCGGCACCATCGCCGCGAGTGGAGCTAATACTAGACACGCCAGAAACAGCGCGGCGATCACCACCGCCGTCAAGCCGGTACGACCGCCCGCACTGATGCCCGCAGTGCTTTCCAGATAGCTGGTGGTGCTGGAGGTGCCAAGGAGCGCGCCGATGCTGATCGCCGTACTGTCTGCCAGTAATGCCCGTTCCAATCGAGGCAAGCGACCCTGGCTGTCGAGAAAGCCGCCACGCTGGGCAATGGCGATCAGCGTGCCGGAGGTTTCGAATAAGCTCATCAGAAAAAAGCTCAGCACCACGCCCAGAACTGCCGGGTTCAGTGCGCCGCTGATATCGGCTTTGAGCAGGGTAGGGGCCAGCGAGGGGGGCAGTGCAACGACACCGTTAAAAGCGCTCAATCCTAGCATGACCGAGATCGCGGTGACCGTCAGGATACCGATCAGGATCGCCCCCGGTATTCCGCGCTGATCGAGTACCACCATCAGCAGAAAACCACCCATCGCCAGCAACGCTGATGGCGCTTTGACATTGCCAAGCATGACCAGCGTATCCGCGCTGGCCACGACAATACCGGCAGCGTGTAGGGCTAACAAGGCGAGAAACAAGCCAACCCCCGCCGTGATCGCGTGTTTAAGAGCCGATGGCATGGCATTGACGAACCATTCCCGCACTCGCAATAGGCTGACCAGCACGAACAATAATCCTGACAGAAAAACCGCACCTAGCGCCGTTTCCCACGGTAGGCCCATGCCCTTGACCAGCCCGAACGTGAACACGGCATTGATGCCCATGCCGGGCGCTTGGCCGATGGGATAATTCGCCAATAGGCCCATCAACAAAGAACCGACCGCGCTCGCCAGGCAGGTAGCGGCAAAGACGGCATTGCGATCCATGCCCGCTTGTCCGAGCACTTCCGGATTGACAAACAGAATCGCCGACATGGTAAGAAAGGTGGTACAGCCGGCCAGAATTTCAGTGCGCACGGTCGTACCATGCGCTCGCAGCGCAAAGCGTTTTTCCAACATGATGAAAGCTCGATGAGGGTGATCAGCGATGCGTTCGCAAAACAGGCGAACGTGCCTGGACGCAAAGGGCGTCGCGCCGGACCACCAGCTCATTGCCAGCGCCCGGTCACTCATCCAGTATAAGGAATTGGCGGGGCGGATGGCGCAACTTGGCACGCGATAACAGGTCAGATGACAAACGACCCCGCGACGAGACCGCCATGCTGATCAAGAAACCGACCGATATCGCACCCTCCGAAATCACCCCGCCCGAACTGTATGCCAGACGCCGCGAATTCTTGAAATCGACGGCTGCGTTGGGCGCCGTCGCCTTGCTAGGGCCGTTGATTGCCAGTCGGACTGCCCGCGCGGCTGAGGATGATCTCAAGCTGACGCCTTACAAAGACATTACCTCCTATAACAATTTCGTTGAGCTTGGCTCCGGCAAGACGGCACCGGCTCGCGCTAACGGCAATCTGCGGGCAAAACCTTGGAGCGTGGCTGTAGCCGGGCATTGTGAAAAACCCGGTGTTTATTCGCTGGAAGATTTTCTGGCTGGCCAGATGGCGGAGGAACGCATCTACCGGCTGCGCTGTGTGGAAACGTGGTCGATGGTGATACCGTGGCTAGGCATCCCGCTGAATAAAATCTTGCCGCGCTTTAAGCCAACAGCGGATGCCAAATACGTCGAATTCACCACATTGCTGGACCCGGAACGAATGCCGGGTCAGCAGAGTCGGGCCTTGAAATGGCCTTATGTGGAAGGATTACGGATCGATGAGGCGATGCATCCGCTCACCTTGCTGGCCACCGGACTCTATGGGAAGGATCTGCTCGATCAAAACGGTGCACCATTGCGGCTGGTGGTGCCGTGGAAATACGGCTTTAAAAGCATTAAATCCATCGTGAAGATCAACTTCACCGACAGTCCCCCACGCACTACCTGGAACCTGGAAGTCCCCGATGAATATGGGTTCTACGCCAACGTCAACCCGAATGTGGATCACCCACGCTGGAGCCAGAAAAAAGAACGCCGCATTGGCGATTTCTTCCGTCGGGATACCCTGATCTTCAATGGCTATGCCGAACAAGTTGCCGGCTTGTATAAGGGAATGGATTTGAAAAAGAATTTCTGAAAATGAGTGATTTTCATCGGAAGTATTGGTCCCAGCACTCGCGCTTTGAAAAAACTCAGTCGCTGCCCGGAAACCGATCCATCCGCCGCAAGGCGGAAAAACGCCACATCCAGGTCGCGGTGACCAGCAACGTGGCGACTCCACCGAGCACCACCGCCGGCACTAACCCGAACCAGGCAGCGGTTAGGCCAGACTCAAATTCTCCCAATTCGTTGGAGGCACCGATAAAAACGGCATTAACCGCGCTGACCCGACCGCGAATCGCGTCGGGGGTCTCCATCTGCACCAGGAGATGGCGGACATAGACGCTGATCATATCGCTGGCTCCCAGCACGAATAGCGCCACCAGCGATACCCAGAAGCTTTGCGAGAGGCCAAAAACGATGGTCGCCACGCCGAAGAGAGCAACACCACCGAACATCCAATAACCGACTCGCCGGGTCATCGGTTGGAAAGCCAACACGATGGAAATGAGCGCAGCCCCAGCGCCGGGTGCCGTTCGCAGTAATCCCAAGCCCTGAGGGCCGACTTGCAGGATATCACTGGCGTAAGCAGGCAAAAGCGCGGTCGCGCCGCCAAACAAAACCGCGAAGAGATCCAATGAAATCGCCCCCAGCACCACCGGCCGTGACCCAACGAACCGTAATCCTTCCAAGAGTGTGTTCCAGTTCGGGGTTTCCTTGGGTGTGGGCGCCTGTTCGACATGGGTTAACGTCATCAACAGCATTGCCAACAGAAAAAGGCCGGCAGCCGTGCCATAAACCGTGGCCGGGCCGAAGAGATAGAGAATGCCACCGACCGTTGGCCCCACGATCACTGCCACATGGAAAGTCGATGAACTGATGGCCACCGCATTACCGAAATGCTGGAGCGGTACCAGATTCATCAAAATCGCCTGGCTGGTCGGCATTCGAAAAGCGCGGGCTGAGCCAAACAAGGCCAGCGACGCGAACACCGGCCATAAGCTCTGAAAGCCGCCCAGGGTGAACACCAGCAAGATGAGCGCACAGCTTAACTCGACCCCATAACAGGCAATGATGATCATGCGCCGATTGAACTGGTCGGCCACCTGGCCGGCCACCAACACCAGAAGGAAGAAGGGTGCAAATTGCGCTAACCCGATAAATCCCAGATCAAGGGCATCAACCGTCAGCGCATAGACCTGCCAGCCGACGGCCACGTTTTGCATTTGTACCGCAATGGTGCCGAGCAAGCGCGCCGAGAGATAGAACGCAAAATTCCGATGGCGCAATGCGCTAAAGCCCTTGAGGGCGGACGCACTCACTGTGGATTGCTCAAACGGGTGGGCCGGGTGGGCGCTCGCCCGGCTGCGCGGTTTCAAACCACCTGACCCAGGCCGACGCGCAAGAGTCGCCCTCGGCAGGCGTCCAAGCTGCGAAATCTTTGTCGCCAACCGGCGAATAAGGCCCTGGTTTGATCTCGAACATCAAGGTGCCAGGCGCCAAGCTCACCACGCAATGCCAAGCGTAAGCGGGAATTTCGACCGCGCCATCACCGCGCGGTGCGCTTAAAGGGATGCGGTTGACGACCAGACCCTCCTCATCGAAAAACAACACGGCAAATTCACCCCGCATTACCAGCATCAACTCCCAACCGCTATTGCGCGCGTGCCGATGGGGCCGCGTATAAGTGCCCGGTTCCATGGCATTGAACAGGCGCTGGATCGGGTCGGCCAGCACCGGATGTACGTTTAGATTTTTGCGCAAACGCGCAGAGTGCGCAGCCTCCACGCTTAGCGTATCCAGGGTCGCTGCGTTGTAGAGTTTCACGTCAGGGCTAACCGTGGGAATTTTCATTTGCCGCAGTCCGGTTGAAAGCGAGACACAAGCTGCTCGTCAGAGAATTGAATTCCAGTTTGGTTCAGTCGCAATGATCTGGCAATCTGGTAGGTGGCTAGCCAGCCGCCCGATGGCGGAGTACGCGCCATTCCGGCACGCTTTGCCTGGCCTTTTCCAACTGAGCCAGTCCAGTGTCGGCACGCCCAACCAGAAAAGGAAGGAGCGAACCATGTCCAAGTACATTATCGGCGTCGATATCGGCACCACCAGCACCAAGGCGGTCGCCTTCGACCCCAATGGGAAGGTGCTCGCCTATCACGCGGTCGGCTATCCGCTGCTGACCCCCAGTCCGGTGGTGGCAGAGCAAGACCCGGACGAGATTTATGCGGCGGTGCTGACCGTCCTTCGGGAAGTCGTCCGTAAAACCCAAACCGCGCCGGAGGAGGTGATCGGCGTATCCTTCAGTGCCGCCATGCACAGCCTGATTGCGGTGGACGGGGCTGGCAAGCCGTTAACCCGCAGCATCACCTGGGCGGACAGTCGGGCGACCGAATGGGCCGAGCGGATCAAAAACGACGGGAACGGGCTGGCGATTTATCAGCGTACCGGCACGCCGATCCACCCGATGGCACCGTTGGCCAAGCTGGTCTGGTTACGGCGCGAGCAACCGGAGTTGTTTGCCCGCACCGCGCGCTTCATCGGCATCAAGGAATACGTCTTCTTCCGCTTGTTCAAACGCTACGTGGTGGATTACTCCATCGCCTCGGCGACCGGCCTGTTCAACCTGACCCAATTGAATTGGGACACTGAGGCGCTGGAGTTGGCTGGGGTTACGCCGGAGCGGTTATCGGAGCCGGTGGCGACCACCTTCCATTTATCCGGGCTGGAACCGGAACTGGCCCAGGAACTGGGCTTATTACCGAGCACGCCGTTCGTGGTCGGGGCCAACGACGGCGCACTGTCCAATCTTGGCGTCAATGCCATTGGGCCGGGTGAGGTCGCCGTCACCATCGGTACCAGTGGCGCGCTGCGGGCGGTGGTGGATCGGCCGCTGACCGATCCTGCCGGTCGCACCTTCTGTTATGCGCTGACCGATCAACATTGGGTGATCGGCGGGCCGGTCAACAACGGTGGTATTGTGTTTCGCTGGGTGCGCGACGAGCTGGCCGCCTCGGTGGTGGAAACCGCCAAGCGGTTAGGGATTGATCCGTATGAAGTGCTGACCCGCATCGCGGAACGGGTTGCGCCCGGTGCGGAAGGCTTGCTGTTTCATCCCTATCTGACCGGCGAACGCGCGCCGCTGTGGAACGCCAATCTGCGCGGTTCCTTTTTCGGGCTGGCGATGCACCATCACCAGGAGCACCTGGTTCGCGCAGTGTTGGAAGGGGTCATTTTCAACCTTTACAGCATCTTGCCCGCTGTGGAAGCGTTGATCGGCCCGACCCGGACGATGAAAGCCACCGGCGGCTTTGCCCGTTCCGGCTTGTGGCGGCAACTGATGGCCGATATTTTTAACCGCGAGGTGGTGGTGCCGGAGAGCTTTGAGAGTTCCTGCCTCGGTGCGGCGGTGTTGGCGCTGTACGCGCTGGGCCGAATCAATTCACTCAACGCCATCGGCGGCATGGTAGGCGCGATGCACCGCCATACACCGATGACCGGCAACGTGGCGGTTTATCAGCAATTGTTGCCGATTTATCTGGCAATCCCGACCAAACTCGAAGCGGAATATCGCGCCATCGCTGCCTTCCAGCGCGACCTGGCCGCCGTTGGCTGCAAAACCGGTGGGATGGCACCGCCGCCCCTGCAAGAGGAGAAGAAATAATGGCTGTTCATCCCACGATTACTGCGGTCACGGAGCGCATTCGCCAACGCAGCGCGGCTACTCGCGCCGCCTATTTAACGCGAATCGAACAAGCGCGGGCCAACGGCCCGGTACGCAAAAGCCTCTCCTGCACCAATCTGGCACACTCCTTCGCTGCTTCACCAGCGGACGACAAAGCGGTCTTGCGCGCGGCGCGTTGGCCTAATATCGCCATCGTGTCTTCCTACAACGACATGCTATCGGCCCATCAACCCTTGGAGCGGTTCCCGGCGTTGATCAAGCAGGCGGCGCGGGAAGCAGGGGCGGTGGCGCAATTCGCGGGCGGCGTACCGGCGATGTGCGACGGCGTGACTCAGGGCCAGCCAGGGATGGAGTTGTCGCTGTTCTCGCGCGATGTGATTGCGATGGCCACCGCTGTTGCGCTGTCGCACAACACGTTTGACGCCGTGCTTTGCCTCGGCGTCTGCGACAAGATCGTGCCGGGATTGCTGATCGGCGCGCTGCATTTTGGCCATTTACCGGCGATTTTCGTTCCCGGCGGGCCGATGCCGTCCGGTCTTCCCAACGCCGAAAAAGCCAAAATTCGCCAGTTGTACGCCGAAGGCAAGGTCGGTCGTGACGCGCTGTTGGAATCGGAATCACAGTCTTACCACGCGCCGGGCACCTGCACCTTTTACGGCACCGCCAACTCCAATCAGATGCTGATGGAAATCATGGGTCTGCATCTGCCCGGATCGGCTTTTGTCCCTCCCAACACGCCGCTACGCGATACACTGACCCAGGCGGCGGCGCGCCGGGCCGCGAAAATCACCGCGCTCGGCCAGGACTATATTCCGGTCGGACGGGTAGTGGACGAACGGTCCATCGTCAACGGTATCATCGGTCTGCTGGCGACCGGCGGTTCGACCAATCACACGATGCATCTGGTAGCGATGGCCCATGCTGCCGGTATCGTCATCAACTGGGACGATTTCAGCGATTTGTCTGCCGTGATTCCGCTGCTGGCCAAGGTTTATCCCAACGGCAAGGCGGACGTGAACCAGTTCCACGCTGCTGGGGGGATGGGCTTTTTGATCGGCCAACTGCTGGATGCCGGACTGGTGCATGGCGACACCCTCACCGTCGCCGGTGAAGGGCTGGCCCACTATCGGCAAGAACCGTTTTTGGCTGAGGGCACGCTCGTCTGGCGTCCGGCGCCGCCGCAGAGCGGTGATGAAGACATCGTGCGTCCTGCCGCCCGGCCGTTCAGCCCCGATGGTGGCCTGAAGCTGCTCAGCGGCAATCTGGGCCGGGCGGTCATCAAAACCTCGGCGGTCAAGCCGGAACATCGGGTGGTGGAAGCACCCGCCATCGTGTTCAACGATCAGGATGAACTCATGGCGGCCTTCGAGCGGGGCGAATTGCGGCGCGATTTCGTCGCCGTGGTGCGCTATCAGGGGCCGCGCGCTAATGGGATGCCGGAGTTGCACAAGCTGACTCCGCCGCTGGGCGTGTTGCAGGATGAAGGCTTTAAGGTGGCGTTGGTCACGGATGGCCGGATGTCCGGCGCCTCCGGCAAGGTGCCAGCGGCGATTCACGTTACGCCGGAATGTTTGGCGGGTGGCGCGTTGGCTAAGGTGCGCACGGGTGACGTGATCCGGCTCGATGGCGAATATGGGGTGCTCGAAGCGCGGGTGTCAGATGCAGAATGGGCCATGCGTCAAGTCGAAACAGTGGATTTGAGCGGCTACCAGCACGGCTTGGGGCGGGAGTTGTTCGCGGTGTTGCGGGCGAGTGCTGCGGAAGCGGAGCAGGGTGGGATCACGTTTATGAGTGTTCCTGCGACCTCAACATAAGGGTTACTGAAAATCCTGTACGGGTTCTATTCGGCAGTCCCACGGCTGAATAGAATCGCCATTGAGCGTCGTTCACAAACCGCCATTACAGCGTCGATTTGCTCACTTATAAAACAACGTTCGAGTGACGGATATCTTGCCCTTCTACGATGTAGATCACGTATTCAGCGAGATTGCGCGCCCGCTCGGCCACGCGCTGCAACGCTTTCAACGCCAGCGCAATATCGATCACTGTGCCAATCGGCAGCTCGCCATCCAGCGCGTAGGTACTGAGTGAGCGCATGATATCCTCGAATACGCCATCCGATTCATCAGTCTGAGCCAGCGCCCAGGCTTGCTCGGCATCTAACCGGGCGAAACTATCGAGCGCTTGCTGGACACGCTGGTCGGCGATCAGCGCTAATCGCTCCATTTCCAAGGAGATCGCCTCTTGCGGGCGGACGCCGCGTGCATAAATGGATAGTGTTCTCTCGGCAATCGCTTTGGCCTCATCACCGATTCGTTCCAGATCGTTCACGGCTTTATTGAGCGCCATCACCATCCGCAGATCGGTGCTCATCGGTTGCCGGCGACTGAGCAAACGGACACAATTGCGATCAATCTCCATGTCCCAACGGTTAACCGCTTGATCTCCGGCGATGACCTCCTGAGCCGCTTCGATATCACCAGTCCGAAAAACCGTGACGGCTCGGCTGACTTGCAACTCCACTGCCCGGCCCATTTCCAGGACTAAATCCACCAATTGGTGGATTTCCGCATCAAAGCGCTTGACGGTATGTCTGCTACTGGCGAAAGCCATGGATATCGCTCCTATGATTCGGGTTGGCCCGTGGCAGGGCTTGGCGCTGGCGCTGGAACCTCACTGATGAGCCGCATGTTGCTTTCAATCCAATCCTCAACCTGTCGGATCAAGTCCTGTGGCGACCGGTCAACGCTTTCCAGCAATGGACCAAAGACGACCTGGACAGTGCCAGGATACTTGATGAAGCCGCGCCTGGGCCAGAACTCACCGGCGTTGAGTGCGACTGGAAGAATTGGGCAGCCGCTTTGCGTGGCGAGCACCGCCCCACCCAAGCCGTAGCGGTTGCGGGTTCCCGGCGCGGTGCGGGTTCCTTCAGGAAAAATTAACACCCATTGGCCTTGCCGCAAGTAGTTCACACCCTGTCGGATCACTTGTCTGACCGCCAAACTACCCGACTGGCGATTGATCGCGATGGGACGCAAGGCGCCCAACGCCCAGCCAAACAGCGGTAACCAGAGTAATTCGCGCTTGACCACCCAGGACATCGGTGGCAGATACTGGTTCAGAAAAAGAGTCTCCCACGTCGATTGGTGTTTAGCCATCACCACCACCGGTCGGTCGGGAATATGCTCGTTGCCGCTTACCCGATAATCGATCCCACAGGTGATGCGCAGCCACCAGATGTTGAAGGCGGCCCAGATCTGCGAGATACCATAACGTTGGCGAAACGGGAGAAAGAAACCCAGCACCACCAAGGGGGCAAATAGGGTTATGGACGACAGCATCCCCAACGAAAACAGTAGTGAGCGGATGAAGCGGCTTGCTTTGCCAAGAAAACCGACGGATGTGGGCATGATCGGTGAGCCAGAGGTCATGAGTCGCGGGCAATTAGAAAATCGGCCACGGCAGATAAATCGTCGAAGACCGGCACATTAGCGCAGACCTCCCGTTCCCGCGTGAGCGTTTTGCTGCCCTTGCCGGTTCGTACCAGTAACGGCCATGCATTTGCAGCCCTGGCGGCCCGGATATCGCGCACGCTGTCGCCCACCACCGGCACCCCTTGTAAATCGCATTTCAGCCGCTTACCGATTTCCACCAGCATACCGGGGTTGGGTTTGCGGTAGGGGTGGGTCTCGTCCACATCCGGGCAAAAGAACACCGCCTCAATCGTGCCGCCTGCTTCTTGCACCATTTTGTACATTTTGCGATGAATTCGGTTCAGGCATTCCAGATCGAATAGCCCTCGACCAACCCCGGACTGGTTGGTGGCAACCACCACCCGATAACCGCCCTGGTTAAGGCGGGCTATCGCATCCAGACTGCCTGCAAGGGGTAGCCACTCATCCGGTGATTTGATGAATGCATCAGAATCTTCGTTGATGACACCATCCCGGTCCAGAATGATTAATTTTATCGGAGTCATTCAGTAGTTCATTCGGCAATTTTAATTGGCCCGCCGCTGGTGAGGTGTGACGACGGTACCCATGTTTCACGTGAAACCTTTGCGTTGGTTTTTAATCCTGCAAGCGTGAGAAGTCCGCCACCCTTAGAAAGAGTTCGCTGAGCCGGTTCAGCAAGGCGATTCGGTTATCGCGTAACGCCGTATCTTCAGTCATGACCAACACCTGATCAAAAAAGGCATCGACCGGTTCGCGCAGGGTAGCCAAGCGGTTCAGGGCATCGCCATAGCGGCCATGCTCCATCAGCGGTATCACCGCAGTGGAAAGCTCGCCCAATCGTTCAGCCAACGCCCGTTCGGCCGGCTCAGGTAGCAAATCCGACCGGACCTGGGATGGTGGAGCGGTCTCTATTTTTTTGAGAATGTTGCGAATCCGCTTGTTGGCGGCGGCGAGGCTGGTGGCCTCTGGCCGCTCTCGAAAAGCGCTGACGGCCCGCACTCGCCGGTCAAAGTCCAAGGGCCTGGCCGGCTGGCATTCCAATACCGCCTCAAAGCTGTCGGCGCGCACGCCCTGGTCGAGATAATAGGCCCGCAACCGCTCCATGATAAATTCAAAAACGCTTTCGACGATCTGATCGGCATGAAGGGCGAGCTGAAAGGTGGCCGCGCTGCGCTGTAATACCTCGCGCAGATCCAAATCGATTTGGCCCTCAATCAAAATTCGCAAGACACCCAACGCGGCGCGCCGCAACCCAAATGGGTCCTTCGCCCCGGAAGGCGGCTGGCCAATGGCAAAAATACCGACGAGATTATCCAGCCGGTCGGCCAGTGCCAATGCGCGTCCTGTAGGTGTCGCTGGCAAGCGATCACCGGCAAAGCGTGGCAGATATTGTTCTTCTTGCGCTTGCGCGACCTCGGCGGCTTCCTGGTCATTCAGCGCGTAGTAGCGGCCCATGATCCCTTGCAGTTCGGGAAATTCCTGCACCATTTGGGTCAACAGATCGCATTTGGCTAACTCTGCGGCCCGCTCGGCCCATCGGGGATCACCGCCCGTTTGTTCAGCGATGAAGCGAGCCTGGGTGGCAACCCGCGCGCTCTTGTCGGCTAAGGTGCCTAGACGCTGCTGAAAGACAACTTGTTTGAGCGCTTCCCGCTGGTTGGCCAGAGGTTGCTTGCGATCCTGATTCCAGAAAAATTCAGCGTCGCTAAAGCGTGGCCGAATGACCCGTTCGTTACCGGCGCGTACCTGGGCGGGATCGCGGCTTTCCAGGTTGGTCATGGTGATGAAGTGCGGCAGCAGTTTGCCGTTTGTATCCACCACCGGAAAATAGCGCTGGTTGTCCTGCATGGTGCTGATCAGCGCTTCGGAGGGTACATCGAGAAAACACTGCTCGAAGTTGCCAGCCAACGCCACCGGCCATTCTACCAGTGAAGTCACCTCATCCAGCAGCGCTGGCTTGATCACCGCTGTGCCCTGCAACTGCGCAGCAACCGTTTCAGCCTGGGCGCGCACCTGCTCGCGCCGCTCGGCGAAATTGGCGATTACCTTGCCTTCGGCCGCAAGTTGCCGAGCATAGTTGGCCGGTGCGCTCAACCGGATGGGTTGTGGGTGATGAAAGCGGTGACCGCGTGTTTCCCGGCCTGTTTCCATCCCCATGATGGTGGCGGGGATCACCTCATCGCCGAACAGCAGCACGACCCAATGCACCGGACGGACGAATTCCTCATCGCGGTCGCCCCAGCGCATTCGCTTGGGAATTGGCAACCCAGCCAGCGCGGCTTCGACGATGCCGGGAATCAGGTTGGCGGTTGGTGCGCCCGCTTCAGTGCTGACGTGGATCAGCCAGGCGCCCTTGTCGGTCTCCACGCGCTGTAGATCGGCGATGCCGACGCCGCAGGAGCGGGCGAAACCTTCGGCGGCTTTGGTCGGCCGGCCGTCGGGACCAAAAGCAGCACTCAAAGCCGGTCCACGCCGTTCTAACTGGCGGTCGGCTTGCTGGATCGGTAAGCGCTCGATCAGCACCGCCAAACGGCGCGGTGTCGCAAAACGCTGGATACCGTCGTGTGCCAGCCCGGCTTTTGCCAAACCTTCGCTAATGCCGGTCTCAAAGGCTAGCGCCAGATCGGCCAGGGCTTTAGGCGGCAATTCTTCTGTGCCGATTTCGATTAGTAAGTCGCGGGCCTCAGACATGAGCCGCCTCCTTGCTCGCCGCCGTTTGCTGAGTACACATGGGGAAGCCGAGCGCCGCGCGGGCATCGTAATAGGCTTGCGCCACCGCACGCGCCAGCGAGCGCACCCGCAGGATATAGCGTTGGCGTTCAGTCACGGAGATCGCTTTACGGGCATCCAGCAGATTAAAAGTATGAGAGGCTTTCAATGTCATTTCGTAAGCGGGTAGGGGTAGACCCAGATCGATCAAACGCTTGCTTTCGGCTTCACAGGTATCGAACCAGCCGAACAATGCGGCGGTATCCGCGTGCTCGAAATTGTAAGTTGACATTTCGACTTCGTTTTGATGGAACACGTCACCGTAAGTCACCCGACCGAGCGGACCATCGGTCCAACACAAATCAAACACGCTTTCCACACTTTGCAGGTACATGGCAATCCGTTCTAAGCCGTAAGTGATCTCGCCAGTAACTGGCTTGCAATCCAGCCCGCCCACTTGCTGAAAATAAGTGAACTGGGTAATTTCCATACCGTTGAGCCAGACCTCCCAGCCCAGACCCCAGGCCCCCAAGGTTGGTGACTCCCAGTTATCTTCGACGAAGCGAATATCGTGAATCAGCGGATCAAGACCGAGTTCCCGTAAGGAATTGAGATACAGATCTTGCAAATCCAACGGTGAGGGTTTGATGACGACCTGATATTGGTAGTAATGCTGGAGGCGGTTTGGATTCTCGCCGTAGCGGCCATCGGTGGGACGGCGGGATGGTTGCACATAGGCGGCGCTCCAAGGCTCTGGGCCGATGGCGCGCAAAAAGGTGGCGGGGTGAAAAGTCCCCGCGCCGACTTCCATATCATAAGGTTGCAGTAGCACACAACCTTGATTGGCCCAGTAGTCTTGCAAGGCCAGAATCAGCCCCTGAAAGGTTGAAACATCGCGCACAGGCGCCTCCAAAATCCGCAGAAACGGTCAACGAGCAATTCGATAGGTTCTGGTATAAAAATCGAGCTTGCAAGTATAGTCCGGCATCTGGGTTGGATTCATCTTGCGCTCAAGGTTTTATGTGAAACCAACGGCCGATGTTCCATGTGAAACATTTGCCGCCGCCACTTTTTTGGCAGCTTGTGGCCAAGGTTTTACGTGAAACCAACGGCCGGTGTTCCACGTGAAACATTTGCTGCGTACACTTCTAGTAAGGGGCAAATGCCAAAATAACAACCTCGCCCTTGATTCTCGACCATGACCGCTACTGGAGAGCGAGCAAATGCGTTGTCCTGACTGCAATCATAACCAGAGGTATCGTGATGGCACTCGCTGTGGGAAGTGCAGTTACCAGTTCGTCTTTCGGAAGAAAAGCGATGGTCTCAGCGACCACGCGCTGCGGCAGATCATCCGACGGTTATCAGACAACGGCCAGTATGCCTTCACCCTGACCCAGCTCACCCTGGAGCTTTGTCGCTACTGGCAGCGGAGCGCGACGCAAATACTGGTCAGCGGCCTGATTTTCGTTGCCATCATCAGCGGTTTTGTCGGTTTCTTCTTTGGTAGTTGGAGTATCGCGCTCCTGCTTGGCATTATTTTGGTGATATTCAGTGTCTGGAAAACCCAGCAGCAGAGAATCAGCTTACCGCTTTCCAAAGCGCGCAAGTTGCTCGACCGTTACCAGCAAAGTCACCCCATTACCGCTTTGGCCGACGGCCGAGCGTTCGCGCAACAAACCGTGACCGCCACCCCGCAAGATTTGCAGTATGCACCCGAACGAATTCTGGTGGTGGAGCGCGATGACCTGGTGGATATGCTGGTGCGCAACCGCTTCCACGCTACCCACAAAACGGTCATCGTCAGCCGCTCCGGTTATCCCCAGGCCGCGTTTGCCGCTTGTCGGCATTTCTTAAAGCACCATCCGGCTATTCCCGTGCAGCTGCTGCATGATGCCTCGTTGCAGGGTTTTAATCTCAAGGCGCAATTGGCCGCAGATACAAACTGGCCGCTGGCCCGGCAATCACTCGTCGATCTGGGGCTTTCCCAGGAAGCCATCAAGAACACAGCCCGCTTGCCGTGGCTACCGGCAGGCCGACGCGCGAACGGCAGGCTGAGCACCGATTACGCCAGCATGTTGCGTACCGGGCATCGAATGCCCATCGACTTCATCGGGCCAAAGCCTTTGTTGAATTTGCTGGGCGCGGCGGTACTCGCCGGCCTGCTGGCTTTGCCGACTCCTGGCAGTGGCAGTGATAGCGGCGACGGTGGTGGTAGTGGTGGTGATGACTTTGGCTAAGCGTAAACCAGGATCGGACGCCTGATGTCGTGCCTATTCGGCTATTGTGGAGCGCCGACGGATAAGTTGCTGGCCCGTATGGCAGGATTACTGGCCCATCGCTGCCCCCAGGGCTGGGAGTCGATTCGCGGCCACCTGGTAACTGGCGAAACCGTAGAAATCGGTCACGGGATTGCCAACTGGAACCAGGAATCGCAACTGGCTCGACAGACGACCCATGATCTTCTGGGTTATGGCGGCGTTCTGTTCCCGGCAGAACCCTCGACCGGGCCGACGATCAACAGCCAACAACTGCTGGTTGATCTGCGACAAACGCCTGATATCGAAGCGCAGCTTGCCAGCCTGACCGGTGCTTTCGTGCTGTCCTTTGCTCAGGACGATAGCATCTACTTGCTGCGTGATCCGGCTGGAGTCAAGGTGCTGTATTGGACGGTCTGCCAGGGCCGCCTGCTCTTCGCCAGCGAGATCAAAGCCCTGTTTGCCGATCCTGCCTTACCGCGTCAGCTACGCGCCAGTGCGCTGCCGGAGTATCTGACCTTTAGCTTCGTGCCCGGTGCCGGCACCATGTTCACCGGTATCGAAGAATTACAACCCGGCTCGCTTCTGCGATTTTGCCGAGGCCAGGTACAGGTACGCCGGCATTTCCGGTTTGAGGAATTGGAAGGGGAGACTGTCCGTGCGGCAGATGACTACCCCGCATTGGTGCGGGCCGCGTTGGAGCAATCCGTTGCCGAATGCCTGGCGGTTAGTGGGCAGCAACCACCCGCTGTCTTTCTGTCCGGTGGCATTGATTCCAGTGCGGTGCTCGCGGTAGCCGCCCAACAGGAACCGCAACGCGCTTTCCCGACCTTCTCAGTGCATTTCGGTGCTGAGTACGCCCGTGAAAACGAATTCGTCCAACTCATGGTGGATCGCTACCGGACTGCACACCGCTGGCTGGAAATCCGTCCCACGAATTTTCTGGAGCAGTTACGGGAAATTATCTGGCGGCTGGATGATCCCATCGGCGATCCGGTAACCGTCCCTAATTACCTGCTGGCGCAAGCGGCGGCAGAAGTCGCTGATGTGGTGTTGAACGGGGAGGGCGGCGACCCCTGTTTCGGCGGTCCGAAAAATCTGCCGATGCTTCTGGCGCAACTGTATGGCCCTTTGCCCGGTGAAGCACCGACCGGCTGGCTGGAACGGAATTACTTGCGCGCTTTTCAACGCTGCTATCAGGATCTTGGCATTTTGCTAGACCCTGCTTTACTGCGGGAAGCCGGTGGCGATGAAGCAATGGTCAGCCTACTGGAGCCGTTTTTCCAAACCTCGCAGCCGCGCGAGTTTGTGAACAAGTTAATGGCTATGAATATCCGGCTGAAGGGCGCCAATCTGATTCTGGTCAAAGTGGAAAAGATGACGGCCGCCAATGGGGTACTGGCCTTACCGCCATTATTTTCCCGGCGCATCATCGAAACCAGTATGCGCTGTCCGCCCAACACCAAGCTGGAAGGTGCCATCGAAAAAAGCGTACTCAAGAAAGCGGTGCAGGATCTCGTACCGGAACCGATCATCGCCCGGCCCAAGTCGGGGATGATGGTGCCGGTGCGATTCTGGTTTCAGGGCGATCTTCGCCGCTATGGCGAGCATCTGCTCTCCCGTAAAAATCTCCAGCGTTGTGGCTTTTTCAATCCTGATTACGTCAAGCGTCTGGTTAATTATGAAATCGAAGGCGTTCCGGGCTTACGCCACGGCCTGAAATTATGGATGCTGGTGACTTTCTTGCTTTGGTACGAACAGATGGTCGAAGCGCCGTTGCCGGTCGGACCAGTGCCCAAACTGATCCAACACTAGGCGGCGGGAATCACCGTGCGATTGATCATCGGATGATCGTCATCGCGTGGCCCAAAATCACTGTCAGGATGCCAGGCGATCACGTCGAGCGATTCATCTTCCGTAAAGAAGGAATGCAGGCAGCCTGTCGGGATATACCAGCCCATGCCAGGCTGCAATGGAAACACACCGTCCGGGGTGCGGCATTCACCGGTGCCACGCAAAATCACCCCGATGCGCACCGAAGGGTGGGTATGGGGGGTTTGGTCGGTATGGGGCGGGATATGCAGGTGATTCAAGCAAGGATCGCCCAAACGGGGAGGGCAGATCAGCAGGGTATCGCTACAGCCGTCGATATAGCGCAGGCGCCCCGCCATCTCCAGCGGGCCGCCGATGTGCCGCAGTCCACGATAGCCGGTCAGCAGGATGGCCAAACCCTGGCCGCCGCTCACTGCGCCGCCGTCGGGCAACATAAAAAACATACCGGCGTTCAAGGTAAAGGGGCCGGTTTCCGCATCGGCCAACTGGGCCTGACCGGTCGTGACCATCCCGTAAGCCGTCATCCCAGACGGTAAGCGCAACGGCTCATCCGCCCAACCCCAGACCTGGATCGTTCCCAACTCCAGCAACACACCAGGGCCAAGGGCGAGCGGAACGAAAGCCAAACCTGCATCGTGGTCAGTCATGACATCAAGACAAGCGCGCCAGCCGCTGGTGCAGCGGGCTGGACCGTGGGAAATGGGCACGCAAGAAATCCATCTGATCGACCAACACCCGCTTGCCTTGCAGATAGACATATTCGGCGTGATTCGGCGTGAACGGAATCGCCAGCAGTTGCATCCCTGCTTGCTCAGGCGTCTTACCGCCTTTGTGGTGATTGCAAGGTTTGCACGCCGTGACCACATTGTTCCAGCGATCAAGACCCCCTTGTACAAGAGGCCGGACATGATCGCGCGATAAATCACGCACAGCAAAGGTCAGGCCGCAGTAAAGGCAAGTATTGCAATCACGGCGAAACAGCGAGGCATTGGACAGAGGCGGCACGTAATCCTCACGGGCGCGCAATCGGGCATACGCACCACCCTGGGTGGCGATGATCGAATTGACCGCGATAACGCTCTGGCAACCGCTACGGGCACTGATCCCCCCATGAACGGTATACAGCACGATACCGCAGGTATAGGCCACCTGATCGGCGTAATACAAACGCACCGCTTGCTGGTAATCAACCCATTCCAGGGGCATCCCCGTGACATCCGTGTGCAAAACCTGCTGCTCCAACCCGTACATAACCCACCTACACTTGTTCCTTAATTTTGGTTTAGGTATTTTTGCCTGCTACTGTGAAGCCATGTTGACAACGAAAAAATCGACAGTCGAAAACAGGTTAGTTACCCTGCCCAACGGGCTTATTTCACCCATAACCTTTCAGCGACCTCAAGTCTAAGCTACTATTTTAACAGTGTCGCGCGCTCCCCGCCGCTGACGCGCGAGCCAATCATAAACACAATGTCTTCAAGAGGCTTCATGAAGCCTTTTTTCGTTCTTAATTTCCGGCTAAGGCGGGTAGTCCGGTAGCGATAACAACATCAGGAGGACAACATCATGCCTGTTCGTATGGCCGTCCCGAAAGAGATCGTTTCGGGGGAACGCCGGGTCGCTTTGGACCCGACCATGGCCGAGCGCTTCGCCAAGCTCGGCGCGGAGCTGTTAGTGGAAAAGGGCGCGGGTAGCAGCGCTTTTTTTGCTGATGAAGCTTATAAAAATTGTCGGCTGATGGACGACGCCAAAGCCTTGTACGCCGAGGCCGATGTGGTCTTCAAAGTCCAAGCCCCCACGCTGGAAGAAGTGGAGCTGATGAAAGATGGCTCGACGTTGCTGGCGGTGTTGTTGCCCCATCGCAATCTCGACCTAGTTAAGCGGCTGCGCGATAAGAAAATCATCAGCTTTGCGATGGAACTGATTCCCCGCATCTCTCGTGCTCAGTCGATGGACGTGCTGTCCTCACAAGCGGCGGTGTCCGGCTACAAAGTCGCCCTGTTGGCCGCCAACCTATCCAGCGGATTCTTCCCAATGCTGACCACAGCAGCGGGCACGATTCGTCCCTCTAAAGCCGTGATCATCGGCGCGGGCGTGGCGGGCTTGCAGGCCATTGCCACCTGCCGCCGCTTGGGTGCGATGGTCGAAGCCTACGACGTGCGTCCCGCCGCTCGGCAAGAAATCGAATCGCTCGGCGGTAAGATGATCGACACCGGCGTTAACGCTGCCAGCGAAGGCGGTTATGCCCGTGAATTGACAGCGGAAGAAAAGCAGAAACAGGCTGACGTCTTGGCCAAGCACATTGCCGCCGCCAATGCCGTCATTTCCACGGCCGCCGTCCCCGGTCGCGCCGCTCCGAAGATCATCACTACCGCGATGGTCGAAGGCATGAAGAAAGGCGCAGTCATTGTCGATCTGGCCGCTGAATCCGGTGGCAACTGCGAATTGACCAAACCGGGCGAAACCATCGAGCATAACGGCGTTATCATCGCCGGGCCGCTCAACATTCCCAGCAGCTTCCCGGTTCCGGCCAGCGAAATGTATGCCAAGAACCTGTTCAACTTCCTGTCGCCGATGATCAAAGACGGCAACATGAATCTGGACTGGGACGACGAGGTGATCGCCAAGAGTGCCTTGACCCGCGATGGCAAGATCATCCATGAAGCCACCAGCAAGCTGGTCTAACCACAACATCGGAGAAGCGTTATGGAAATCATGAAACAAGTCGTCGAGTTCTTCTCCCCCATATACATCCTGATGCTGGCGGGTTTTCTCGGCTATGAAATCATCAGCAAAGTGCCAGTCATCTTGCACACGCCGTTGATGTCGGGCACTAACTTCGTTCACGGCATCGTGCTGGTCGGCGCGATGGTCGCCTTGGGCCAGGCGGAAACCGGATTGGAGAAATTCATCGGCTTCCTCGCCGTGCTGTTGGGCGCCGGTAATGCGGTCGGTGGTTACTTCGTCACCGAGCGGATGCTGGAAATGTTCAAGAGCAGCAAGGGTCAGGAGAAGTAAGTCATGGGCTATTTGATCGAGTCAGTCTATTTCCTGACGGCCGCGCTGTTCATCATCGGCCTCAAGCGGATGTCGCATCCGACCACCGCCCGCAGCGGCATCGTCTGGGCGGGTTACGGCATGGTGCTGGCGACGGTGATCAGCTTTATTCATCCGCAGATTCAAGCGGGCACCGGCAATTACCTGCTGATGGTCGTCGCCATCGCCATCGGCGGCGCGATCGCCTGGTACGGCGCCAAGAAAGTGGCGATGACCGCCATGCCGCAGATGATCGCCATTTACAACGGCATGGGCGGCGGCGCGGCGGCGGCCATCGCGGCGGTTGAACTGCTGAAGGATCACGGCGACAAGGCCACCGCGCCTCCCACCTTCATTCTGGTGATGGCCGTGGCCGGCGCTTTGATCGGCGCGGTGTCGTTCTCCGGCTCGGTGGTCGCGTTCGGCAAGTTGCAGGAACTCAAATTCTTCAAGGACGACGCCAAGTTCCGCTTTACCGGCCAACAGAAAGTCAACGCGGCGATCTTTTTGGCGGCGGCGGTATTGGGTCTGGTCATCGCCATTTCCCATAGCTCCAGCGGCGCGCTGATCACCATTTTCTTCCTGCTGGCGTTGGCCTTCGGCGCGATGATGGCCTTGCCCATCGGCGGTGCGGATATGCCGGTGGTAATCTCGCTGTTCAACGCCTTCACCGGTTTGGCAGTGGCGCTGGAAGGCTATGTGCTCGGCAACTCGGCTATGATCATCGCCGGCATCATCGTCGGTTCGTCGGGTACGCTGCTGACCCTGATGATGGCCAAGGCGATGAATCGCTCGGTCTCCAACGTGTTGTTCAGCAACTGGGCGGCCTTGGGCAGCGGCGAGGCGCAAGCGGTCACCGGCAGCCTCAAGGCAATGGAGCCGTCGGATGCGGCGGTGCAGATGGCGTATGCGTCCAAGGTCATCATCGTCCCCGGTTACGGCATGGCGGTGGCCCAGGCGCAGCACAAGATCTGGGAAATGTGCAAGCTGTTGATCGAGCGTGGCGCGACTGTCAAGTTCGCCATCCACCCGGTCGCGGGTCGGATGCCCGGCCACATGAACGTGCTGCTGGCCGAGGCGGGTGTGCCTTACGACTTGATCTTCGACATGGAGGAGATCAACGAGGAGTTCCCGACCGCCGACGTGGCGCTGGTCATCGGTGCCAACGACGTGGTGAACCCGGCGGCGCGCAACGACAAGTCCAGCCCGATCTATGGAATGCCGATTCTGAACGTCGATCACGCCAAGAACGTGCAAGTCATCAAGCGCGGTAAGGGCGTTGGCTTCGCCGGTATCGAAAACGCGCTGTTCTTCGCTGACAACACCCGGATGGTGTACGGCGATGCACAAAAAGTAGCGGCGGGCCTGATCCAGGGTATCAAGGATCTCGGCTAACAGCCTCGGCTGCTTAAAGTAGAAACCAGGCGGCCTTCGGGTCGCCTGGTTTTTTTGCGGGCTAAAAAAAAACCGGCCTTGCCGCCGGGCCTGAAACCACGCCGCTCAATGCGGCGGCAGGTTGATGCGCACCGTGTCCTTCAGCACGCCGTCCAGCCCGCCGAACACGGTCAGCCGATCCACCTTATCCACCACCTTCTCCAGCGCTTCCAGTTCCTTCAAGCGCAACAGCAGCGGATTCTCTTCCATGAGCTTGGCAGTGTTCAGCAAGGAACGGGTCGCGGCGGTTTCCTCGCGCCGCCGGATAACGTTGGCCTGCGCCACCTTCTCCGCCTGCACCACCTGGTTGAGAATGTCCTTCATCTCACCCGGCAGGATCACGTCCTTCAAACCGACCGTCTCGACTTCCAACCCGTGCGAGCGCACCCGCTCGGCCGCGTAACGCCAGACTTCCTGATCCAGCTCGTCCTTGTCGCCCAGCAACACATCCAACGTGCGTGAACCGATGGTCTGACGCAGACCGAATTGCAACGTCCGGTACAAGTATTCGCTGATGTTGCCCAGTTCGGCCCGCGCCTTCACCGGATCAGCGATGCGATAGACCGCCGACAGATTCACCCGCAGGCTAACCTTATCCTTGGTCAGAATATCCTGGCCGGACACTTCCACAGTCTGCAAGCGCAAATCGACCGTTTCCACCTTCACGGTGCGGTTAAACCGCCAGAAGGCGTGTAAACCCGGCGGCAGCGTGCGCACCAGTTCACCGTCCACCACCAACAGGCCAAGGTGGTTATCCTCTACCTCCGCGACCTGAGTCAGGCCCGTCAGACTCTTGGCCAGCGCCGCCGACGGCCGCGCCAGTAAGGCCGTGTGCGCCCGCGACAAGGTGTAATCGGTGGCGATGTCGATCAACTCCACCCGCACCTCGACCGGCCCGCGCCAGTACACCCGACGGGTCGCGGGCGGCAATACACCGTTCAGCCGACCGCTCTTGTAAATCAGGCCGACCTGCTGGTCGCTGGTTTCCACCACCTGGAAATGGCGCTCCACCAACGCGGCATCAGTCTTTAACAGCACATCCAGCCACGGGTGCTCGAACTCGGCCACGGTCAGGTCGTAACGCTGCACCCCGTGGCGGTTCTGCGGGTCGAGCCAGCGGTAAATTCCCGGCTCCAGGATGGTGATTAGCCGCTGATCATAGAAATGCAGCCCACGCTCGTTCTGGGCAATCACGATACGCTTGTAACCGAACATCTTGATTCTCCTTATGAAGATTATTTAAGCTTCCTGTTCCGCCAACATCTGGCGGATAAGCGTGGCGTGTTGCTGTCGGCACCGTTTCCGGCCCGCCACTGCCGAGCGTCAGGATGTCATTCCGTCTTGTCCCTGCCGGTTGTCGTTGAAAGAAAACATCGAAACAGTTGAATGAGTGGGTACCACCCCACGCCCACGCAGCGGACGGCGGGTCGATGCCAGGTCGATGAACGACGGACCTCACGCAGTGGCCAGCGTCCTTGTTGAGCTAAACTGCGTTCGGTTGGCCGCTCACGTTCCCGGCGCGATCCACGCCGTGCAAGACTGCACGAGCGCTGTGGGTCGGTCACGCTTCCGATGCCGAAGCGCCGGATACGCTACCGCCCACCGGGGTGGCTCCCGGGGGTACTGCTATGAGGCGGAGTCGAACCGCGAGCCGTTTCAAGGCTTACCATGGAGAAAAAGGAGGGAATCGAACCCCCTACCGTCTGATTACAAATCAGATGCTCTACCGATTGAGCTACTTTTTCCTCGAAGTCCCATCAAATCCGCCCGACACACACCGTGCAATGGGTAGCGTTGGCGCGCCGAACCGGTATCCAGAACCGGACTCGCTGTGCGGCGACAGGTTGGTTTCGAGCTTTGCCGACGGGGATTTCAAAATCGTTCCGCCGCGCGTCAGACAAAAACGCAGACAACAAAAAACCCCGGTAGGCTCGCCGCCGACCGGGGTTAGGTAATCCCGCTCGGAAGGCCGCCTCACGCAGACCTTCCGAGCTTATAGTCTCGTCAGGTCTGCATCCGATCTATCGTTAGCGCACAAGGCAGCGCCGCCGATCTTGGTCGGCCGATAGCTGATAAGCGGTTGAAGTTGCGATGGCTTTTGTTCATGGGGTGCGGAGTGTAGACCTAAAAAATGGAAAGTCAAGCTCTTTTTCAATCTCTCTAAACAGAGCTTTTTCTGGAAATCAGTGATCAGGCGACTCACATCTTTTTTATCTTTATACTCAAAATGTTACGTGACGCTTAGTATTGCTTTGAATTTATATTTTATAAATCAACATATTACCGACCATCATCGGATTGACATTGAAGCGATTCCAGGTAACTCGGAGCAGATCAAGACACTGAAAATCAGTAAACCCTTTAGGAACACCTGCACAAGCGAGGGTTCTTGGCGGCTGACAACCGCACTAAATCATCACAACCAATTGATTGTAAAATATAAAAAGATGTGGGTAATCGGGTGGCTTCCAAGGGCATCGAGTAGTTTCTTCGCCTGTAACAGGGCTAATCCAAAGGTCGCTAAGCGAGTCTATACACCTGAATTAAACCGCGCTGTGCAGCAACATCGGCTTGAGCAACTGGTTAGGTTAGGCTTGACTGACATTTCCTCCGAGGAGCACTTGCTTCATATCTGCACGACATTTGAACGTCAAATAGAGCAAATACGTAGAAAGAAACAGGCTGCCACCCATCAAGGCAAGCATACCCAAGCCGATTCCTTGAGCAGAGAAACGATTTCTCCACATTGTCCAAAGAGAAGATAGAGTCAGCATTAGAGTGAAATCGTAATTGAACTGTCCAGGCCAATTCAGGGCGAAAATATCACCAAAGAAAATTGGCAATAAATTCCATCCATGCATGGAACCCACTTTGAGTGTATAGATAGAGAGTGAGAGAAGAATCGTGATAAGCAAAGCGCGGAATGCTGTCATGCCATAAATCCTGAAAAGGGTCGTGAAGAAAATTTCATGTCAAGCCTAACATTTGGTTAACTTGCAAATACGAAGTATTTGTCAAGTTGAACCAGTTGTTAGACGTTTATTTTATTACATTTTATAATTATCATTTTCATATATTCAATTGTTTGATTTTTTATTTCTTCTATATTTTCTATATATATAGTATTAAATTTCCTAATATTTATTGCAAAATCTAGCACTTTATTCCATTTTTTATCAAATTAGGAGTTACGCAGTTGGGTCTCTAACGCTCTGATTTTAAAAGAAATCGACCTGTGCAGCAGACAACAGAAATCTTCTATTAATCAATCACTTAGAATTTCAACTGCGTAACTCCTACAAATATATTTTTTGCATAAAATCCTGCATCAAGTTTAGAAATAATTTTCCCTGTAAAAATAGTTGCATGAAGGCGAGTTATACCTAAAACACCCCATTCAATGATAGCTGTTAATTCACTTAAATTATGAACAGCTGACTTTTCCGTCTGATTTACCCAATTCTTCCAATATGTGTTAATATTTTCATGGCAGTATTTAATTACATCATTATTAGTAATTTTTACATTTAAATCATTTAATCCATAAACACATATTGCTGTTTCTTTTAAGTATTTCCATGTAATAGGATTAACTATATAACTATTATTAGTATAAAAATTATTTTCTAAATACCATGGATTATCATTTAGTAATTCGGACTTTATAAGCAATTGTTTATAATTTAAATAGACACCATCGAAATTGATTTGATTAAAATTTGTTGATATTTCTTCATGTATTTTGATTAAAATTTGTTTATCACTATTTCCCCATAAATCATCTTTTATTGTTATAAAATCAAAGTCACTTTTACCAACATAGTAATCATTTAATGATATAGAACCTATCGCATAAATTGATACATTTTTGTTATTGAAAGCATTTTTAATTAAATCTTTATATGCACTAATTGCATTTTTTAAGGTATTATCTATGATAATTTCATCTATTTTTTTTATTATTGATCCTCAGCGCTATTGCTTCCGTCTAACAAATGATTATACGGCTCTGCATAACTTAACCAGGGTGGAATTATACAGCGGCGAAGCCTCTCACCCCTCCGCCCTGGCCGTCACAATATTCTGCCCCGCTGCCCATAGCGCAATGTCCTCGCGCTTAATAGCCGCAGCCATCAACGCCGGAAACTGATCCGGTGTGCAGGCAAACGACGGTACGCCGAGCGCCGCCAGTTTCGCCGCAAGTTGGCGATCGTAGGAGGGCGCGCCTTCGTCGCTGAGCGCCAGCAGGGCAATGAACTGCACGCCGGATTGCACCAGTTCGCTGGCTCGCTGCAACAGATTCTTCTCGACCCCGCCTTCGTACAAATCCGAAATCAGCACCAGAATGGTGTTGCGCGGCTCGCGCACCAGCCCCTGACAATAACCGACCGCCCGGTTGATGTCGGTGCCGCCACCCAGTTGCACACCGAACAGCACTTCGACCGGATCGTCCAGTTGCTCGGTCAGATCGACCACGGCGGTATCGAACACCACCAGATGGGTTTTCACGGCGGGCAGCGAGGCCATCACCGCGCCGAAGATGCTGGAATACACCACCGAGGACGCCATTGAGCCGCTCTGATCGATGCACAGAATCACCTCGCGCTGGGTGCGCCGCGCCTTGCGCCCATAACCGACCAGCGTTTCGGGGATAATGCTTTGATGTTCTTCCTGCCAGTGCCGCAGATTGGCGCGAATCGTCCGCCCCCAGTCGATTTCGGCATGGCGCGGGCGACGGTTGCGCTCGGCTCGATTCAATGCGCCAGTGACCGCGCTGCGCATCGGTTCTTCCAATTTCTTCATCAGCGCATCGACCACCTTGCGGACGACAAGCCGAGCGGTATCGCGGGTTTTGGCCGGAATGATCCCGCGCAGGGACATCAGCGTCGCCACCAGATGCACGTCCGGTTGCACCGCTTGCAGCATTTCCGGCTGGAACAACATGCTCTTCAAATCCAGCCGCTCGAAGGCGTCTTTCTGCATCACCTGTACCACCGACGCCGGAAAATAGCGGCGGATGTCGTCCAGCCAGCGGGCGACACGCGGTGACGACGCGCCACTGCCGCCGCGCAAGCCACCGGGGCCGTCGGCGTCATACAGCGCGGTCAGAGCACGGTCGATGCTCAAATCCTCGCCGGTCAACAGCGCGCCGCAGGCATCCTGGGCTGGCTCACCCAAGACCAGCCGCCAGCGTTGCAAGCGGGTTTCGTTCGCAGAAGAGGGGGGATTCATCAGCCGACTCCCAACAGTTGACGGAACAGCGGCAACACCCGTTCAGCCCGCTCGTTATCCCAATCCGGCAGCGCGCCGCTGGGTACAAGCGGGTTATCCGGTCGGGCGGCGCGTTCACCCAGTTGGCGACGTTCCGGGGCGCTGAAGCCGGAAAAAGCTCGGCGCAGCATCGGCAGAATCTGCCGGAAACGTTCTTCGGTCAGAGTCGTCAGCCAGCCATCCACCAGCGCCCACAATTGACCGTCATGCAGCAACACCAACCCGCTTTGATTCAGAAAACCTTCCAGCCAGGCCGCCGCCAGCGCCGGTTCATGGCCGGGCGAGAGGGCCTGACTCATGTGCAGCGCGGTGCCTTCCACAGAGGCGGCCTGCTCATCGAACAACAGCCGCGCCGCCAGCCCGCAGACCAGCCCGTGGGCATTCGGCAACAGCGCCACCCGTTCCAGCGCCTGCAACCAGGCGGCTCGCAACGTCTCATCGGCCAGTAAGCGCACCGCCTGATGGGTGGCGGCGATAGCATCCCGCAGCGTCTGCGCGGCGTCATCATCCAGCGCGCTACACGCGCCCGGCAGGCCAATCGCCGCCCGTGGAATCAAGCCCTTAAGCACCTGCTCGACCATGCCGACATCGGTCTGCCGGACATTGCCGTAACGCGCCACGTTGACCAGCGGCGGAATCGCGCCCAGCACTTGCACCAGATCGCTGGCGATAGCGGCGAGGTCTTCCAGGGCCTGCGTCACCGGGCCGATAGCGGTTTGCAAATCGGCTAGCAACACTTGATTGACCAATGCGGCCAGCGGCGGCAACGCGGTCAGTGTCCGGGCCTGATCGACCGCTTTGGCGGTGGCGGCGTCCGCGACGGTATTGCCCCAGCGGCTGGCTTCGATCACTGCCATCGCCAGTTCCGGTTGCCATTGCAGCGTCCACAATTCGTGAAAACTGCCTTTCGCACTGCGCCCGGTTTGTTGCGGCCTGCCCCAGCGGATGTCGAGCAGATTCAAGCGATGCAAGAGATGACTACGCGCCAGATCGTTGGCCTCGCGCAAATCGAGATCAAGCGTCCGGTCCACCGCTTCGACTTTCAAACGCCAGCGTTTTTGCTGTTGCGTCAGATCGTGCTGCAACGGCACCACCGGCGCACTGGCGGGAATGCGGCCCAGCCGATCCCCGACGATCAGCGCCCGCTCGATCAACCGCATCAGGGCGGCATCGCCCAGACAGACCACGGTCTGCAAGGCTTCGTTGAGTTCGTCCAAACCGGCTTGCGGACGCTCGCGCAACGCCGCTAGCGTTTCGGCCAGCCGCACCGCTTCGATGATATGGGCCGACGAGCAATCCAGTCCTTCTTCGCGGAACAAGCGCGCCGCCCGCGATAGCCAGCCGACCGCTCGTTGTGCCGGTTGCGCCTTCCACAGATGTTCGTACCAGCCGGGCGAGGTCACGCCCGCACCGTAACCGCTGGCGCTGCTCAGATTGCGATACGACCACGGCGCCCAGGTGGCGGCGACTTTGGCGCGAGGCAAGCCTTTGAGCAGGTCGTTATCGGCTTTGGCGGACGGCATTTCGGCCAGCGAGGGAACGTGCCACGCGCCGCAAACCACCGCGATGCGGGTAAAGCCGTCTTTCTGCGCCTGCCGCAGGGATTTCCGCATGTGGGCTTCGCGCAAGGCTTCCCGCTGTTGCGCCGCCGCCGAGCGTTCCGGGCCGGGCGTTTCGGCGCGCACCGTGGTCATTGCCTCGCGGATCGCTGCGAATAATTCCAGACTGTCGCCGCGTTCCTCGACCAGATGATTCCACCAGCTTTCGCCGTCGCCATAACCGGCGGCGCGGCCCAGCCAGTCGAGCGGATCGAGTCGAGGATCGGTTTCTGGCGTTTCGCTGGGTTCGACCCCGGTCTCGGCTTGATTCACCGCGCCCGCCGAGTTGTCGTCCGCTTTGATCTCATCCGCTGCAATAACTTCCGGCTCCGACGGCGCGAGAGCGAACTGATGTGCCATCGGTAAATCGATAAAGCGGGTCGGGATGCCGTGCGCCAGACCGTAATGCAGCGCGTTCCATTCCGGCGAAAACACCGCGAAGGGATAAAACGCCGCTTGTCGTGAATCGTCCGGGTTGTAAACCAGCAGCGCGACCGGCGGCTCCAGATCGGCATCGGCCATCAGCGGCAACACCGCCTCGCCTTCCAGCGGGCCTTCGATCAACAGACAATCCGGCTGCAAATGCTCCAATGCCTGGATCAGGCTGCGGGCGCAACCCGGCCCGTGATGGCGGATGCCAAAGAGGTGGAAGGGGGTATCAGTCATAACGCCTAAACTCCGCTATCCGGTACAGATCAATACTCAAACGCAGGATCATCACAAACGATCTACAAGACACGGCCATATCATCGAATAGAACCATTTTAGGAATAAGAAATAGAAATGACGCAGCGCTAAGTAGCACGATATGGCTAGCCATTATTCGGAGAATTGCTTTATATAAGAATGAGAAATCTTGCGGCTTTGTCGGGAAATGTTACTAAAAGACCAAGGATAAAGCTATGGAACACATAACAATAAATATAGAAAAATCCAAAATACGCCATGCGCTTGGTTTGGAAAAAATAGGCCTTAAATAAGCAGCGCCATAGCCCAACAAAAAGAAAAATACAAATGAAGCTGTGCTTGTTCCGAGCCAGAAAAACACTAGGTTATCTTTATAATTTCTAGAAACAGCACCGATAAGAATAAAAGTATCTAGATATACATGTGGATTGAGGAACGTAAGAGATAAACATATAACAATAGTCTTATATAAGGATAAGGAATCCTTGTTACTATTTTCATGAATGATTAATCGCGTTTCCTTCTTTAACGAAGAGTAAAGATGACTCAATCCATAAGAAAATAAAAATACTGCACCAAGATATCGCGCGAATTCACCTATATTTTTAACCTTACCTTGTAGTATCTCAAATCCATAAATACCGAAAAACATTAAAATAGCATCCGAAGATGCGCATAAAAAACATACTATAAATATATTCTTTCCAGAAATCCCTCTTTTTAAAATAAAAACATTTTGAGGGCCAATTGCAATTATTAGCGAAAACCCTAATAACAAACCGTAATAGAAGACTATCATCTCAATACAGTATTAAGGATAAAATCAACATCACCAATTCAGAGACACAAATAATGGTGTCGAATTGGCCATGATCCGTCGTGCTCAGGGGCGTTGCTTAGTAGCTTGCAGATCGTTTTGATTATCCAAAGAAAAACGTGCCAGAAAGTTGGTATCAAGTGCGATCATCCATGTGTTCCCGCATCGCCTGAGCAACATCAAAATCGTCTAAACACCGTTGGCTTGGTTTATTGCAGATCAACAAACCGTAACCATCCTCGACCTGGGTAGGCTTAACAGTCGGTTGCGCGACGAGCTGGATCATATGCCACCCACTATGATGGCCGGAGGCGTGGAAAATGCCAACCCTATATCTTTTGTTCCGCAAGCTTGAAAAAGACATGAACATTCTGACGAATTTCAATTGTCGAAGGAATAAAAATTAATTTATCTGACTCTCCCTTATACATAGATTTTTTGAACATTCTATTCATATAGTCATAGTTACCATACCCCGCTTCCATGCGTTGATCCGATATAGAAAATACAGAGCCAAGTTTCGCCCCAATACCATCTGCCATATTTTCAGCTTTATTTTTTGCATCGGCACACGCATCTGCAATTAATGATTTTTCGATTTCCTTACGATTAGATACATCGAATTTTGCATCAATATCAACAATATTTCGATATTTTAACAATCCTTCAACTAACACAGAGTATTTTTTAGTTTCGTGCAGATTAACTAAGATCTTCTGCTTAGTTTCGTATCCTAATATCTTTAAATCTACGCCATTTTTTTCCTGTCGGATAGCTTGTTTATCAAGCTGATAAGCCTCTATATCTTTATCTTGCACTTCTAATTTTTTTAGAAAATCCAGCACTTCTGAAGTTTGCCTCTGAACAATGTCGAGCGATTTTTCAGGGTTTTCATCGAACGATTTCACCTCAAAAGTAACCTTGGCCAAATCAGGAGGAACCTCTTTCAAAGCATTGCCAATCACAAAAACAAATGGGAATGCTGGTAATTCGCCAGCAGATGCAAAAACGAGCGGTTGTAGTAGCAGCAGAATTGCAAAAATATATTTCACTTCACTAATCCTCAGTTTTGATTCCAGTAAGATATTTGTTGATTCAGAGATTAAAAATATATCATTCAAACTCCCGACACGCCCGATACAAATCCTTCCAATCTCCGCGCTCCTTCATCACGGTTTCCTGATACTCACGCCAGACCACCGCATCCTGCACCGGGTCTTTAACGATGGCTCCAACCAGGCTGGCGGCGATGTCTCTGGCCCGTAATACCCCATCGCCGAAATGACCGGCCAGCGCCATCCCGCTGTTGATGACCGAAATCGCCTCCGCAGTGCTCAGGGTGCCGCTGGAGGCTTTTAGTTTAGTCTTGCCGTCCTCGGTTTGGCCGTTGCGCAATTCGCGGAAGATTTGCACCACGCGGCGGACTTCCTTCAAGGCGGGCGGTTCGCCGGGCAATTGCAGGGCGCGGCCCATTTCGCCGACCCGTTTGGTGACGATAGCGACTTCTTCTTCCTCGGTGGCGGGCGTCGGCAGCACCACGGTATTAAAGCGGCGCTTGAGCGCGCTGGACAATTCGTTGATGCCTTTATCCCGGTTGTTGGCGGTGGCGATGACGTTGAAGCCGCGCACCGCCTGGGTTTCCATCCCCAGCTCCGGGATCGGCAGGGATTTTTCCGACAGAATGGTGATCAGTGTATCCTGCACGTCGGCGGGAATGCGGGTCAGCTCCTCGACGCGGGCGGTCTTGCCCTGTTCCATCGCCCGCATCAGCGGACTCGGCACCAGCGCGTCTTTCGACGGGCCTTTCGACAGCAGTTGCGCGTAATTCCAGCCGTAGCGCAACTGCTCCTCGCTGGTGCCCGCCGTGCCCTGAATCAGCATCGTGGAATCGCCGCTGATTGCCGCCGCCAGATGTTCGGACACCCAGGATTTCGCCGTACCCGGCACCCCGAACAGCAACAGGGCGCGGTCGGTCGCCAGCGTGGAGACGGCGGTTTCCATCAGTCGCCGATTGCCGATGTATTTGGCGCTGACGGCGAAACCGTTATCGAGCGTGCCGCCCATCAGATAGGTGACGACCGCCCACGGCGACAGCGCCCAGTTGGTGGGCCGCTCGCGGGTATCGGCTTTTTGCAGGGCCGCCAGTTCGTCGGCAAATTGAGATTCGGCGTGTTCGCGCAGCAGTTGGCTCATGACGGATTCCGGGGAGTAGGGGGGCGGTGAAGGGTTTTACGCCGTTCCGCGATAGCGATCAGGCGGGCCAGCGTTTCGCTGAAATATTGGGCTTCCGGTTCGATGGGCCAGTTGTGCAAGGTCTCCTCAAGCACCGGTACCGGCACCAGACAAATGAATTCGGGCAACGTATGCCGCAGTGGGTAATCCCATTTTCCGGCATCGCTGGCGACCGTGATGCGGACATGGCGCAGCATCTCGCGCGCGAAGTCGGCGGAACACGCGGTGACACTGCGGGCCATGCGATTGAGCAATTCGCTTAAACCAACCCGGCGACTGGATCTTTTGAGCAGCGATAGCCAGTGGGCTTCCCGCTCGGCGGGTGGCAGTAAATCAATCAACGCCAGGGGATCAAGTGTCAGGCCCGGCAATTTATTTTCTGCCAAAAAAGCGATTGCCCAGGACGGATCACGCTCCCGTGCCAGGGCTTCATGCCAGGCACGAAACAGCATCTCGCTCCAGTCGCTTTTCTTCGCCCAGCCGATCAGGTCGGTAGGCGTCATCGCCAATTGAGACGACCACCACGCCAGCGGCACAGCGCGGGCGAGCTGATACAACCACCAGGCCCGCTCGCCCAGCGTTTCGCTTTTAGCGCGAGTGGACTCAATGGCGTCAGCTTTCCAGTCTTCGCCAAACGCGCCTGGCGGCTCGATCACCCAGCGTTGCCGCAACAACTTCCGTTCCTGATGCAGACAGGGCGACAGTCGGTCGATCATGCGCTTGACGTAGCGGCTGTCTGGAAGGCGGGCGAGTAAACCGGCGACCAGATTGCGGACTTCCTTGCTGCGATCTGTCAGACGTTGTTCCAGAAAATCCTCATCGCTGAGGTCGAGACCGACCGAAAGTTGTTCCAACAGCGTCAGCCGCTCGCGGGCGTCCAGTTCCGCTAAAGCCGTTTCTAACAATGCCCTGGCGGCAGCAGGATCGCGGCGGCGCAGTTGGTCGAGAAAGAGCTTGCGCACCTCCAGCGTGCCCTGTTCCCACAGCGCCGGGTCGGGTTCCGTATCGCTGCTGCTCAGCGCAGAACGCCAATCGGGATTGAATTGCGCCAGCCAGCGGCCACGTTGACCCAGCACCATGCACAAGGCGGGTTGCAGCGACGGCGTTTTGCTGGCGACGGTGAGCGCTGCGGGTAAGATTTTCGGCGGCAACGATGCGCCATAGCCGGCCAGTCGCCGCAGGGCTTCCTGCTGGAGCAAATCGGGGCCATCCTGAAAAATCTCGGCCAGCGCCGAACACCAGTGCGGATCGGTGACCGGCGGTTGTGATTCTGTTTCGCAAAGCGGCAGAGATTCTTCAGCAGCGATAGTCGGCACATAACCGACGGCGGCGCAGGCGGCCAGCACGCCTGCCCGGCGTAACACACCGATTTCCAAAGCGGTATCCGGTGGGATGGCAGCGTCCAGAAAATCGCCGACAGCCCCTGCCACTGACATCAGCACCGGCGGGCGGCGTTCGCTGCCGAGGAGCGTCTGAGTCGCCAGGTCGTGCAGGGGATTCATAGCGGCGCGGCCTCTTCCGTCCAAACCAGATCGCCAGCCCAGGCGCTGAGCGGATGCAGCGTGTCGCCATCCCATTCACCGAACACGGTCAATGGTTTTCCGCCGCTTTCCGCCAACAGTATCCAGCCGTGGTCATCGCTCACCGTCAGCGACAACAGCCGACGGTCAGGCGTTTGCAGTCCCCAGCCGGTCCCGTTACGGCAGGGAATGCCCTCGCCGTACAACAGCGGTTGCGGCCATTGCCAGGGATTCGCCGCCAGGGTCGTAGCCAAAGCATCCAGCGCCTGATCCAGCGTCGGTGGATTGGCGGGTATCAGCCGCTCCTGGGCGCGCGCTGCATCGACCGCAAGCGCCCGTAGCGGCGCATTGCCGGGAAAAAAGGCCAGAGTTAGCCCGACACAGGTTGAAGCCACATAATTCTGCTCGAAGCGACGCATCCCGTGCGCGTGATCCAGCAGCAGGGCCGTTCGACCGGATTGAGCACCACGCAGCCAGACCCGCCGAGTCCACAACCGTGATTCCTCTTCGATACGCTGACCCAGCACCAGCCAGTCATCCGCGATCCGTTCGCCGCTTTTCAGCACGGTGTCCCGATCCACCGTGATGCCGAGCGCGGTGCGCACATCGGCCTGCACCGATGCGGGCAGGCTTTCCAGGCGACGAAAAGCATCTATCAGAATTTGCAATTGACCCAGACCGCCCAGCACGCGGGCGGGCCATTGCTCGCCGCGATTCACCCAGCCGCCGATCCGCCGCAAACGGTAGGCGATACCGGGCAATTTGGCGTCCACCATCCGCGTCGCCAGCTCGTTCCATAACGCTGGTTGATTGGGCAATTGCGCCAAGCCCTGTCGCAGTCGATCCCCCAGCCAGCGCTCTAAGTCCGCCAGGCCCGCAGCCATTTGCTCAAGACGCGAGGCTTCCCGGCGGGCGGCGGCGGCTGGATCAGGCGCGGGTTTGGCGGCATTGTCACCTTCCGCAGGGGATTCCACCGCTTTCGCCGCCTGCTTCTCCACCCGCTTGCGGCGCGATTCCAGCCACTCGCTGACCCAGGCCGGTTGTTCGGCGATGGCAAAGCAGTCCGGGTGCTGGGCGCGGAGTAGCAGAAGCGCAAGACCATGTTTACAAGGAAATTTACGGCTGGGACAGGTACAGCGAAAGGTCGGGCCGCTTTGATCGACCTGCACCTGATAGGGCTTGGAGCCGCTGCCCTGACACTCACCCCACACCGCTTCATCGTCATGATGCAGGCTCGGCCATTTGCCGGGCATCACCAGGCCCTTGGCCGCTTTGGCGGATGCTTCATCCGGGGAAAGTTTCAGGACTTCCTGGGCGCTGAGGTACATTACTGGAAAGAATCTTGAGGTAGAAAGCTTGAAATTATAGATTTAATGGCCTTCATCAAACCTATAGCCACAGAGTTTTGCCACGCAAAAACTTACAATCCGGTTCAGGAAAAAACCAACGATCATGGGGATAACGACTTGCTTGATCAGCAGAGTATCCGCACTGCTCTGTAAGCCAAGCCAATCGGGGAAATAGGGTCTGACTAAAAGCAAATAAACGATGGCTAGCCAAAATCCGACCGTATCCAACAAAACGGCGACTAGAATTGCACCGATAGAAAATCCGGACGTGATCCCCAGAAAACTCCACAAAACAACCGCGCTCGTTATCATGCTTAAAACAGCGATCTTTCTGTATCCGGTATGCCAGTAGAACCAGTGACTTTTGAATTTTCTCAACCATTTCATCTAAGTTGCAATCCTAACATCAAGGAATGAACGATCATGCGTATTGGTCACGGCTTCGATGTTCACGCATTCGGCGTGGGTGATGCAATTACACTAGGGGGTGTCCGCATACCGCATTCCCACGGGTTGGTGGCGCACTCAGATGGTGATGTCCTCTTGCACGCGCTATGCGATGCGCTCTTGGGCGCGGCGGCTTTAGGCGATATCGGACAGCATTTTCCTGACAACAACGCGGAGTTTAAAGATATGGATAGCCGTATTTTGTTACGGCGCGTTATGGATCTGTTGCGGGAGCAGCGGCTTGTTATCGGCAATGTGGACGCGACCATCATCGCCCAGGCGCCTCGGATGGCCCCGCATATCCCCACTATGCGAACTCACATCGCTGACGATTTAGGTCTTGCCATCAACCAAGTCAATATCAAGGCGACGACCACGGAGCGGTTGGGCTATATCGGGCGCGGGGAGGGGATTGCCGTCCATGCCGTCGCTCTGCTCCAGTGACGGGCGGCCGGGCGCAAGCAGTCTCGGTGTCAGGAATCCCTTGAACTTCAGAAATTAACCATTGCGCAGCTTTTCCTTGCGCTGCACCTTGTCCTGGTACATGGCTTCATCAGCCCGGCGCAGAGCGTCTTCCAAGTCGGCGTCATCTTGCGCCGTCGCTGTACCCAGCGACATGTGAATCGAGAGACTTTCATTGCGCCGGTTATAGGCGTGCAAGGCGGTACGGATTCGGTCGAGTACCGCGTTTGCAGTGGTGCGATCCGTGCCGTACAAAATAATGGTGAATTCATCGCCGCCGACCCGCACCACCGAATCTTCGCCACGAACGCCATGTTCCAATAGCCGCGCGGCCGTTTGGATGAGCAAATCGCCAACCTGATGCCCGTAGGTGTCGTTGACCGGTTTTAGGTCGTCGAGGTCGGCGATTAGAAAACTGACCGGATAATCTGGCGACAACCGTAACCGCTCGATCTCCTCGTTAAAAAATGTCCGGTTATAGAGGCCAGTCAGCGCATCGTGCAAACTCAAATGGCGCATTTGCTCTTCCGCCGTGCGCTTCTCCCGCAAGCCCTCCACCATCTTATTGAAGGCGGCCGAAAATTCGCCGAGAAAATCGACTTGCTGATCGAAATTACCGGCAGCCACTTCCAGGGTTTGCCACGTCAGATGGCGTAGGTTGGCTTGCAATTGTTTCAGCGAATCCAACAGATGCAGCCGTTTCGGCGGTTCGTGGCTGAGATCGCCATTACCAAGGGCGATGGCAAAACGGCGCAACGCTTCCATCGCCTCCAGCAGATGGTCGAATTTCTCGGCGAAGGCTTGCAAATCTGGCGACAGTCCCTCTGGGCGCAACGGCATGGCCGTGCGCGAGATCAGCAGCTTCTCGATCCTGCACGCTGCATCAGCAAGATAACGCTGATCTTCCTCATTCACGAAGCTCACCAATTCTGAGCAACTCGTCATGATAGTGATGGCGCTGCGCGATAAGGTTTTTTAGTGGCGATTCACGCGGCTAATAGGTCTGGTTTAACCTCAAATCGGCATGTTCGATCCCCAGTAGCCCAGCAGTCTATCTCCTTGGCGGAGAACGGTTTACCGGTATAGGTATACAGCAAGCCGGCGAGGAACCCCTCATCGTAATCGCAGACCGTGTTACCAGAAAGCGGCAAGCCGGAGCAATCCAGATCCTCGGAAACGGTCAGGGTGAAGAGCATATCATTCGGATCAGCCTTTTCGACCCGCAGCACACCGATACCCAATTCCTTAAGCTTGGTCTGTAGCTGCGCGACAAAAGCGGCTAGCGGTTGTGCGCGATCCATTACATTGAGGCAAAACTCTCGGCCCGCGATCCAACCGGAATCGCGCAGAATTTCTGCCGCCGTATCATCGCCATAGCGCTGAGCCAAGGCTTCCCGCATCGTGTATTGAGCCAGGCGATAGACCATCACCGGCATCTGTTGTCCCAGATTTGGGCGCCCAAACTGAACGTCACCCAAATCACTCCATTGAAAGTTATATTTTTCACCAAAAACTGGAATCATCGCTCTAACCCCTAATGATCACCACGCGAACAAGCGCACATTTAACCCTTCACTCCCCGAAGGGAAATGCGACAACCGCCGCTGAAACAGGTTCTGATTTTAAAATAAAATTGTACAAGCATTAGACCTACACACACTGTATTTATTTTAGCCCAGATTCTATGCCATTACATTTAGGAGTTACGCAGTTGGATCTCTAACACTCTGATTTTAAAAGAAATCGACTTGTGCGGTAGACAACCGAAATTTTCCATTAATCAATCACTTAGAATTTCAACTGCGTAACTCCTAACATTTACTCCACGCATAGATGTCTATTTTTTCCGCAGACCCATTGGATTTGTTGGTGGATTTTATCGAACACCACCGCCATTTGTGCGTATTGACCGGCGCGGGTATTAGTACAGATTCCGGTATCCCCGATTACCGGGATGCCAACGGCAACTGGAAACGCCAAGAACCGATGCGTTATCAAGAATTTATCCGCAGCGAGCATAGCCGACGCCGCTACTGGGCACGGAGCTTGTTGGGCTGGCCGACGTTCGCCCGCGCCCAGCCGAATCTCGCTCATGCGGCCCTGGTCCGCTTGGAAGCGGCAGGATTCGTCCATCAAATCATCACACAAAACGTCGATGGCCTGCACCAACAAGCCGGCAGCCGACAGGTGATCGACTTGCACGGGCGACTTGATAGCGTCGTCTGTTTGGAATGCCCTTATCGGGGTGCGCGCGAGGCGTTTCAGGTCGCCTTGGCGGAGAATAACCTGGCCTTTACGGCGCTGGTGGCAGCGCTGGGTCCTGATGGCGACGCGGATTTAGATGATGTTGATTGTGGCAGCTTCCGAGTACCGAACTGTCCCGCGTGTGGGGGTCTACTGAGACCGGCGGTAGTTTTTTTCGGTGAGGCCGTGCCGAAATCCCGCGTCGAGCAGGCATGTCGCCGCCTCGCCGAAGCGGATGCTCTGCTGGTGATTGGTTCGTCTTTGGCTGTTTTCTCCGGCTATCGCTTTTGTGCATTGGCAACTGCTCATCACCAACCGATTGCCGCGATCAATCTTGGCCGTACCCGCGCCGACAATGAGTTGGCCCTCAAAGTGAGCCTACCTTGTGGGCCGACATTAAACAGCCTGGTAGAGCGATTGGCGCTCTGTGCGCATGAGCCATGACCGATCTCTCGACCATGACCGATCTCTCGACCAAGATTTTGGAGCGTCAGCGCCTCATCCGGTACCGCTACGGCGGTTGGCTGATTGCAGTGCTGATAATGATCGCTTGCTTGCTGGGATTGGATAGCTGGTTGCCGCCGCCGCTGGAAAAGCCTCGCCAAACGTCGGTGTTGGTGCTGGATGCGCGCGACCGTCTATTACGAAGCTTCACCGTCGCCGGCGGCCTGTGGCGATTACCAGCGCGCGTGGCCGAGGTCGATCCGCTCTATTTGCGAATGTTGCTCGCTTACGAAGACCGCCGTTTCGCTGACCACAGTGGCCTTGATCCACTGGCTCTCATCAGGGCGTTGGGCCAGTGGCTTTGGCATGGCCGGCCCGTTTCCGGCGCGTCCACCCTGACGATGCAAACCGCCCGCTTGTTAGAACCTCACCCACGGACGTTGGCCGGTAAAATCGGTGAGATGCTGCGCGCCCTGCAATTGGAGTGGCGTTACGGCAAGGATGAGATTCTCGGCGTTTATCTGACGCTAGCGCCTTATGGCGGCAATCTGGAAGGGATTCGGGCAGCCTCCCTGGCCTGGTTTGGCAAGGAACCGGGCCGATTAACCCCAGCCGAAGCCGCGCTGCTGGTGGTACTGCCACAAGCCCCTTCGCGCTTGCGCCCGGATCGCTTCCCCGAACGCGCGCGTACTGCCCGTGACAAAGTGCTGGTGCGGATGGGCCGGCTTGGGGTACTCAACGCGCAGCAGGTGGCCGAAGCCCGCCAGGAACCGCTGCCGACCCGCTATCGCCCACCACCTTTTTTGGCGCCGCACCTGGCTGATCGCTTGCGCACCGCGCGGCCCGATACGACGCTGCATCGCACTGACCTGGATCGGGATCTGCAACATACCCTGGAAGCCCTGGCCCGCCAACAGCAAGCTCAGCTCGAACGAAGTGCCAGCATTGCCCTGCTCGTCGTGGAGAATCGTAGCCGTCGAGTGTTGGCCTATCTAGGGGCTAGCGATTTCTTCGACGCGCGGCGCTCCGGGCAGATCGATATGGTGCGCGCTATTCGTTCACCGGGATCAGCCTTAAAACCGTTGGTTTACGGCCTCGGTTTCGATGATTTACTGATCCATCCCGAAACCCTGATCGACGATGTTCCCAGCCGGTTTGCTGGCTATACGCCGACCAATTTTCATCACACCCATGCCGGCCAGGTCACGGTGCGCGAAGCTTTGCAACAATCGCTCAATATTCCAGCAGTCGCGGTACTGGCCCAGGTCGGGCCAGCACGAGTAGCGAGCCGCTTACGCGAGGTCGGGCTACCCCTGCACTGGAATGCGGCACACCCGCAACCGGGTCTACCACTGGTGCTGGGTGGCGTCGGGGTGACGCTGGAAGAACTTGTCACGCTGTACGTCGGCTTTGCCAACGGTGGCACAGTGGCGCCCTTGCGCTTCGGCCCCGCCGATCCGCAACCAGTCGGCCAAGCCCTTCTGACGGAAACAGCCTGTTGGTATTTGGCTGAGATCTTGCGCACGGCACCAACACCTGGCAACGTCCTGACACCGGGTAGCGTCGCCAGCCCGCATCCTATCGCCTATAAAACCGGCACCTCTTACGGATTTCGCGATGCCTGGGCGCTGGGCTTCGACGCCGATCATACTGTGGGGGTTTGGGTCGGTCAGCCGGACGGCTCTCCTAGTCCCGGACATTACGGGCGCAATACCGCCGCACCGTTGTTGTTTCGAATATTCGATCTACTGCCTGTCCCGACCGCCCAGGTCCAGGCACCACCGCCCGGCACGCTCCTGGTCAGCCGTGATCAGTTGCCGGAGCGACTACGTTACTTCCGGTCGGCCGTGGATACACCGGCGAAGCTAACGAACACGCCACCACTGGATATCACTTTTCCGGTCGCCGGCTCGACGGTGGAATTGCCTGACCGCGATGGCACCCTGGCCGACTTGCCTCTGGTGGCCAAGGGTGGCGTCAAACCCTTACGCTGGCTGGTCAATGGCCAACCGCTCAATGCCAGCGGCTGGCGGCGGGATGCCTTCTGGGCGCCGGATGGCGAGGGGATGGCACGGATCACCGTCTTCGATCAAAGCGGGCAATCCGCCGACACCGATGTGTGGATTCGCCGGGGCCAGTGACGCGCTCCAGCCGGTCACGGTAGCCTGGAACGCGATAGGATCGGTCAGCGCACCGGAGCCTATGCGATGCCCGACGATTGTCTTGCTAGCCTTCGCCGGCGCGTTCCTTACCCAGCAGAGCTGCCACGCTACTTTGCCAGGACGATTGAGTCGAGGTGGCCGGTTCAGTTTCCTTGAACACCCCGTAAGCCATCAGCCGCCGATAGCGTTGCTCCAGCAAATCATCCACCGCCAAGGCATTCAGTTGCTGTAAGTTTTCGTGCAAGGCGGCGCGGATATTCTCAGCCATCCGTGTCGGATCACGGTGGGCACCACCGGATGGCTCGGCAACGATGCCATCAATCAGCCGCAACTTGAGCAGCCGTTCGGCGGTCAACCCCAGCGCCTCGGCGGCATCAGGGGCTTTCTCGGCGCTCTTCCATAAAATCGCCGCGCATCCTTCCGGCGAAATCACCGAATAGGTGCTGTATTGGAGCATCAGCACGCGATCACCCACGCCGACTGCCAGCGCACCGCCAGAACCTCCTTCGCCGATCACCAGACAAATGATCGGCACGCGTAGCCGACTCATTTCGGAAAGGTTGCGGGCGATGGCTTCGCTCTGGCCGCGCTCCTCAGCGCCAATCCCCGGATAAGCGCCGGGCGTGTCAATGAGCGTGAGCACTGGCAACTGGAAGCGCTCGGCCAGCTTCATCAGTCGCAGCGCCTTGCGATACCCCTCCGGCCGGGGCATTCCGAAATTGCGGTAAATCTTCTCTTTAGTATCGTGGCCTTTTTGATGGCCGATCACCACGACCGCTCGCCCGTTCAAGCGCCCCAGCCCGCCGACGATGGCGTGATCATCGGCAAAAGCCCGGTCGCCGTGCAATTCCTGAAAATCAGTCAGCAGCCGTTCGATGTAATCCAGCGTATAGGGGCGAAGCGGATGGCGGGCGATCTGGGCGATCTGCCATGGCGTGAGACTGGCGAAAATCGATTCGGTGAGGGCCTTGCTTTTCGCCTCCAGCCGGGCGATCTCATCGCTGATGTTAAGGTCTTGCTGCGTGCTAAGATCACGCAATTCTTGCAGCATCGCTTCCAGTTCGGCGATGGGCTTTTCGAAGTCCAGGCAATTGTTCGGATTCATCGGGGGACCGCTTGCGGAGTGGGTACGTCATCGGGCAAACGCACAGCCAGATAAAGCGTTTCATTTTCCCGGCGTACCCAAATCGGCACCGCCTTGCCCTTGGGTAGTTCCTTGGCCAGTTCGACGAACTGGTTGGCGCTTTTTACGGGGATATGATTGATTTGTAAGATGATATCGTCTGGGTACAGGCCCGCGTTCGCCGCCGGCCCGGCATCCAGCGCCGTCACCAGCACGCCTTGCTCGTCGGCGCTTAACATCCGACGCTGCTCGTTGCTCAGATCGGCTACGGTGATACTGAGGCGCGGTTCGCTGTGTTCATCCATCGTGGTCACCGGATCTTCCACCGTTTCCAGCCGGGCGATGGTGGCCTTGATTTCCAGGGGTTCGCCGTTACGCAAGATCGACATGGCCACGGTCTTGCCGACTGGCGTCACTCCGATCATGCGCGGCAGTTGCGAGGAATCTTCCACCGGTTCGCCGCCGTAGCGCAGGATGACGTCACCGGGCTTGAATCCGGCGCTGATGGCCGGGCTATCCGGTAAAATCTGCGCGACCAAGGCCCCGCGCGGTCGATCCAGTTTGAACGCTTCTGCCAAGTCGTTATTGACCGCTTGCAAGAGCACCCCTAACCAGCCGCGTGTGACTTCACCAGTCGCTTTCAACTGTTCGACCACTTGAATCGCTAATTTGATCGGAATGGCAAACGACAGGCCCATGTAACCGCCGGTGCTGCTGTAAATTTGCGAATTGATGCCCACCACCTCGCCGCGCAGGTTAAACAGCGGTCCACCGGAGCTGCCGGGGTTGACGGCAACATCGCTTTGAATAAAGGGCACATAAGTCCCGCTGGGCAGATTGCGGCCCACCGCACTGACGATACCTTGGGTAGCGGTATGTTCCAGGCCGAAAGGCGAACCGATGGCCAACACCCATTCTCCGACTTCCAATGCGTCGGAATCGCCAATTTTCACAGTTGGCAGGTTGTCGCCCTCAATCTTGAGAACCGCAACATCGGTCAGGTCGTCCACACCGATCACTTTGGCCGGGCGTTCGCGCTGATCGCTCAAGCGCACGATGATTTTGTCGGCATCTTGGGCGACATGGGCGTTCGTTAGGATGTAACCGTCCGCTGAGATCACAAAACCTGATCCCAGAGAATTGGATTGGCGATCTCCCGGCAATTCGGGTCGGTCCTGAAAGAAGCGCTTGAAAAATTCGAGATAAGGATTCTCCTTACCCGGCAGATCCGGCAGGCCAGGCTTGCGGTTGGTATTCTGTTTGCTCGGTGCTTGTGTTGAGCTGATGTTGACCACGGCCGCTTCGTTTTGTTTGACGAGCTTGCGAAAGTCGGGCAAGGGTTGCGGTTCCGCTGTGCGCGCCGGGGTGGCGGCCACACAGGACAGCGGCATTGCCAGCAGGCAAACGTTCAACCATCGGCGGCAGGAGCGAATCAAGGCCACGCGGATCTCCTCAAGGGGCGCGGCGGTTTTTAAGGCGCTGCCGCGGGCGGCGAGGTCGTTTAGGGCAATGGCCAAAAGCGGGAGCGCGCCGCAATAGCCAAACGTCGGTGTGATTTGCGCAGTATAAAATAGTTAGCGATACTCTGGTGAGGCAAACGTCGGCGTAAGAGTGACTCAGGTAATCAGAACCGTTGGGCTTCACCACTGCCGACAAGCGGGTATAGCGCGAGCGACAAGAGAGGGGCACACATGGAACAAAAACTGGAAGGGACGTTGAATGATAGCGAGAAAGCGACCCAGTATCTTTACGAGCTCACGCTCAAACTGCTGGAAATGAAAGGGTCAGATATTTTCATCACCGCCGGCAGCCCGCCGGCACTGAAGATCAACCAGGATATCCGCCGGGTCAGCGGCCAGAATCTGACTCCCCAGCAGGCCGGGCTGTTAGTCCGCTCGGTCATGAACGACCGTCAGGCGCGGGAGTTTGATGACCGCCACGAAATCAATTTTTCCTTGAATTTTCCCGATGTCGCCCGCTTTCGGGTGAGCGCCTTTACCCAACGCGGTAGCGCCGGCATGGTGCTGCGGCTGATTCAACAGCAGATTCCCACCATCGACGACCTGAATCTGCCGTCGATTTTGCGGGATATCGCCATGGCCAAGCGCGGTTTGGTGATTTTTTTAGGCGGTACCGGTTCCGGCAAAACTACCTCCATGGCGGCCCTGATTGATCATCGCAACAGCCAGGCACGCGAACATATCATCACGGTTGAAGATCCGATTGAGTTTTTTCACCGCCACAAACAGTGTTTGGTGGACCAGCGCGAGGTCGGAGTTGATACCGAATCCTATGAAATAGCGCTGAAAAATACCTTGCGTCAGGCCCCCAACGTCATCCTGATCGGTGAAGTTCGGGATCGTGAGACGATGCAGTCGGTCATCAATTTTGCCGAGACCGGTCACCTTTGTCTCACCACCTTGCATGCCAACAACACGGATCAGGCGTTCGACCGCATCCTCAATTTTTTCCCCGAAGAGCGCCACCAGCAAGTATTAATGGACTTGTCTTTCAATATCAAAGCGTTCATTTCCCAGCGCCTGCTGCCGCGCCAAGACCGCAGCGGCCTGGTTCCAGCCGTCGAGATCTTGCTCAACACCCCTCTCATGGCTGAGCTGATCTTTCAGGGACGGATCAAGGAGATCAAGCCCGTCATGGCCCGCTCGGGTGAGCAGGGCATCATCACCTTCGATATGGCGCTGTTCGATCTGTATGAATCGAAACTGATTAGCTACGAAACCGCTATTCGTCATGCTGACTCCGCTAATAATTTACGGCTGAAAATCAAGCTGGAGAGCAAGCGCCCGCCACCGCCTGCGATAACCGCCCAACTGAACATCGATGCGGCCGCAAAGCGGTGACCGGTTAGCGGGGCACGGCTAACCGGAACCGCCGGCTCCCTTGGCGCACGGTGGCTCCGGCGGGCGTGACCGTTTCCAGTACAGCGCCTTCGCCAATGGATTCCCCTTCACGATAACGCCGGCCGTTGAGGACCACGAACCGTTTGTCCGCATCCGGGCTGTACACATGAATGTCGAGCTTGGCTGGTAGCCCGCGCCGCGCACTAGCCGGTAGCATCTCCAGCAGGGGAGGTGGTTCCGGGCCGAAGGTCACGGAGGGGCCTCCGGCGGTTGGTTTTGCAGTCAGCTCCCGGCGCCGTTCGTGGCCAACGGGGGTCGGCACGCGCGTGGGAGGCAGTGAAGCGCTAGCCGGTACTTTGCTTGATGGGCGCGCAGGTGTTGGTGGGCTACTCGCTGGCGTGTTGAGCGGGGCGACGCTTGCTGGCAAGACCGGCGTCGTTGGTAGCAGTTCAACACCTGGCGCTTTTGGCGCGATGATCGGTGCAGTGGGTTCCAGCGGTGCGGGGACGACAGATACGGGTGCCGGCGCTACTACAGGGATCGGCTCTGCTACCGGTTGTGGCCGAAACAGTAAATAAATCAGCAGTGCGATATTGCCGCTCAAACCGATTCCCGCACCCACCCAAAGCCACCGGCTATGGCGGGTGGCAGGACTCCACGCGGTGGACGTGACCGGATGTGGCGGTCGCCCACGATGACGGTCGTGTTCCGCCTTGCGCAGGGCATCGAGGATATACGACATCTCAAGGTTCCCGATGCGGTCGGCTCAACAGCGGAGTACCCGGCAACGGCGCGAGATGATTCAGCAAAACCAGCGTTTGCCCTCCTGCGATGCCGTCTGGTTCGAGTCCCTGACTCTGCTGAAATGCGCGCACCTGTTTTCCCAAATCCGCATCGAATGCCTCCGAGAGGGTTGCAGGAATCGATTGGCTGGTCGCCATGGCCAACCGACGGCGCAGCCAGCGCACCGCCTCACCGTTATTGCCGGGTCCGATAATCGGCTGATCGGTTTGCAGTTTCCATAGCAAAAGATAGTAACCGCTCCAGAGCGGCTTGAGTTGCTCTATGGGGACCGTGATCCGCTGACCGGCAATCTCCAACGTCGCTTGGTCTGCACCGAGCGCACGGAGCAATACCGGTATGGTTATGCCCTTCTGAACCAGCCGCAGCACGGCGGGGTGATCAAAACGCCGCAATGCGTCCCAATCACCTTGACCGGACAGACAGCGCAGTGCGCGGGTTTTGATCTGTTCGCAAAACGCAGCCGCGCGTCCTTGCAGCGGTGGAACATCCCAAAGAGCCAATAGGCGGTCGTTGAGATTTTCGTTGCGGGCACTGTCTAAAAGGGCCGCCAAAGTCGCTGGACTTGTTTCGGGAACTGACGGTGAGTTCAGGCTGGCAGCCGGAGGTGTCAGGCTGATGGCGTTGCCGATTTCCGGGCTTGGTGCCAAGGCAGAGATAGGGGACGGCGGTACGGAGGGTCGCGTCGGGGGTAATGGCGAAACAGCGGTCGCGGCTGAAGGCGGCGATACCGCCAGGATCTTGGGCGCCAAAGCCAGTGATTGAGACGCTGCGTTGGGTACGGATATTGACGTTGGCGTGCTCTTGTCGGGTGGCATCGGTGATAGAGCATCCAATCCCACAGTGGCTGCCAGGTCTGGCAGTACCTCAGATATTGGCAATGGCAACGGTAATGGTAGCGGCAAGGTCGAATGGGTTGTTGCCATTGGCGCCAGACGGCCTGCGGCGGTGGGAAGCGCTCGGCCGGTTTTTCCGGTATCAGCGGCAAGCGGCGCGGCGATAAAAGGCGATGGAGTGCGTAATGGCGGCGTTGCCACGGTTGGCGATAAATCAGCTAGGGCGGCAACCGGCGGAGAATCAACGCGCGGCAACCAGCGCCCGACACCGATCAAGGCCAAGCCAATGACGCTCAGCGCAAACGCCCGCCAGCCGAACGTAAAGCGTTTTGGTAATCCGCGCGTTTGGCTCTGTAACGTTTCGCGTGCCGCTTGGCGGACAATGGCCGTGCTGACCCGATGCGCGTTCTGGCTATAAGCGCCAAGCAGAGCACGGTCGCAAATGATGTTGATCAGCCGTGGAATGCCCCCGGAAAGCCGGTCAACGGCTCGTAGCGCGCCACGATTGAACACATTGTCCCGACCCCCCGCGACGCGCAGCCGATGGTCGATATAAGCGGCAGTTTCCGCCGAATCAAGCGGCGACAAATGATAGCGGGCGGTAATGCGCTGGGCTAATTGCCGCAAATCCGAACGCGCCAAAAACTGCCTCAACTCCGGCTGACCGACCAGAATGATACGCAGCAACTTATGTTTGGTGGTTTCCAGGTTGGTCAACAGGCGAATCTGCTCCAGCACTTCGCGGCTCAGATTTTGCGCCTCATCGATGATCAAGACCGTGCGCCGACCCGCTGCATGGGCACGCAACAAATGGCCGTTGAGCGCATCCACCAGTACTTTCAGGCTGGCGTGCTCCGGCAAATAAGTAACGCCCAGTTCATCACAGACGGTGGCCAGCAATTCTTCAACCGTCAGACGTGGGTTCAGGCACAAGGCAATATCTACCTGTTCCAAGCCCTGTTCCAGCAAGGCACGAACCAGGGTGGTTTTTCCGGTGCCGACCTCGCCAGTCAATTGGACAAAGCCACCATTTTCGTCAGTGCCGTACAGCAAATGGGCCAATGCTTCCCGATGGTGGCGGCTTAGATAGACATAGGCGGGGTCCGGGGTCAGGGCAAACGGCGGCTCGCGTAGCCCGAAATGCTCAGCGTACATCGCTAGACCTCGCCATAGCGTGCGCCGACGCCGATCCAACGCCGAATCAACGGTTCGACGCAATCGGGATGGTCGCGCAACAGCCGGTCGGCGGCGTAACGTGCCGCGTTTAACAAGTCCTGATCGCGTAGCAGATCGGCAACCCGCAAGCTCTGTCCACCGGTTTGTCGGGTGCCGAGCACCTCGCCAGGGCCGCGCAGTTCCAGATCACGGCGGGCAATCTCAAAACCGTCGTTGCATTCCCGCAACGTACTCAGCCGGGCGTAGGCGATCTGTGAAAGCGGTGGCCGATACAGCAGCACGCAACTGCTATTCGTCGCGCCACGCCCCACCCGGCCCCGCAACTGATGCAATTGCGCCAGACCCAGCCGTTCGGCGTTTTCCACGATCATCAGGCTGGCGTTGGCGACATCAACCCCGACCTCGATGACTGTCGTCGCCACCAATAAATCCAGCCCGCCGGCCTTGAAAGTGGCCATCACTGTTTCCTTATCTGCGGCTGACTGGCGACCGTGTACCAGACCTACCCGCAGTTCCGGCAGAATTGCCGTCAGGCGCTCAGCAGTGACCGCTGCCGCTTGGCATTCCAATACCTCCGACTCCTCAATCAGCGGACAGACCCAATACGCCTGGCGGCCGCCACGGCACGCCTGCCGAATCCGTTCAATCACTTCCTCACGGCGGTGGTCAGGCACTGCGACCGTTTTCACCGGACGACGACCGGGCGGTAGCTCATCAAGGACCGACGTATCAAGATCGGCGTAAGCACTCATCGCCAAGGTACGGGGAATCGGCGTGGCGGTCATGATGAGCTGGTGTGGGCAACGCTGCCCTTGGCGGCCCTTATCGCGCAGCGCCAGCCGCTGGTGGACGCCGAAGCGATGCTGCTCATCGACGATGGCGAGGGCCAAATCAGCAAAAACCACCGATTCCTGGAACAGGGCGTGCGTGCCGACCGCGACCTGAACAGCGCCGCTGGCCAGTCGCTCTAACAGCGCTTTGCGCGCTCGGCCCAGCAACCGACCGGTCAGCCACGCGATTTCAACCCCAAGCCCACCCAGCCAATCCTGAAAATTGCGGTAATGCTGTTCGGCCAATAATTCGGTGGGCGCCATCAGCACCGCTTGCCCACCACTTTCCACCGCCCGTAAGGCGGCAGCAGCGGCAACCACCGTCTTACCGGAGCCGACATCCCCCTGGAGTAAGCGCTGCATCGGGCGCGGCTGGGTAAGATCGGCGGCAATCTCGGCCAATACGCGCTGCTGAGCGCCGGTGAGCGCGAAGGGCAACCGTTCCAGAAACCGTTGACTTAATCCGCCATCACCAAGCAGCGGGGGCGCGGCTTGTTGCCGCACTCGCTCACGCAGTTGCCGCAAGCTGAGCTGATGAGCAAGTAACTCTTCGAATGCCAGCCGTCGTCTTGCAGGATGTCGGCCGCTGTCCAACTCGGCTACCGGTGCATCGCTTGGTGGCCGGTGCAGGAAACCGACGGCTTCTGCCACCGACATCAGTTGCAGTTGCAGCCGCAAAGCGGGTGGTAGCCATTCCGGTAACAGCGCCGCCGTATCCAGTAGGATCAAGGCTTGGTCGGTTAGAGCGCGTAGCGTGAATTGTTGCAAATCGGCGGTGCTAGGATAAACCGGGGTCAGTTGATCGGAAACCGGCGGCGAGTCGCCATCGAGTCTACGGCATTCAGGATGAATCATTTCCAGGCTGGTATAGCCCTGGCGAACTTCGCCGAAACAGCGCAACCGAGCGCCCACTTGGCCAAACAACTGGCGCTGGGCCGGACTGAAGTGGAAAAAACGCAGTGTCAGTTCACCGGTAAGATCACGCAGGGTGCAAAGCAGGAAGCGCCGGCCACGTTCGGTTACTTCGCTACCGACGATTTCGCCTTCGATCTGCGCTTCCGCGCCGGCTACTAACCCACTGATCGGAGTAATGCGGCTGCGATCCTGATAGCGCAGCGGCAAATGCAACAGCACGTCTTCAGCGGTGTAAATACCCAACCGCGCTAGCCGCTCAGCCAGCTTTGGCCCAACGCCCGGTAACACCGTGACCGGGCGCGGTTCCTGGAGCAATGACCGAGCCGCGTCAGGCATCTTGGCGTTCTGGTCGGCTTAAAACGGCTTTCGAGCCAGCCGACGGCTTATTGCCCAAGCACCAGAACTGCATCCATTTCGACCTGGGCGCCGCGTGGCAACGCAGCGACACCGATAGCCGCGCGGGCCGGATACGGTTCATGGAAGTACTCGGCCATGATCTGGTTGACCGCGGCAAAATGGCTCAGATCGGTTAAAAATACATTGAGTTTGACGGTATCGGCCAGGCTACCTCCGGCGGCCTGCGCGACCGCCTTGAGATTGTCAAACACCTGGCGAATCTGAGCGCTGATGTCGCCAGTCACCAGTTGCATGGCGACGGGATCGAGCGGGATCTGGCCGGACAAATAAACGGTATCGCCGACCTTAACCGCTTGGGAATAAGTACCGATGGCGGCGGGAGCTTGGCTGGTGCTGATGATCTCGCGGGGCATGGCGCGCGCTCCTAAGGGGCTAGGGATGATCGATGGGTTTCAAGAGAGTCGCTCATGGACTGGAGCGAGCGATGACCGAGCGATGGAGTAGGGCCGCTAACCGCGCCGGGCCAATTTCATGGTTTCTGGTAAGGTGCGCAGTCGGCGCATCACGCGCGCCAAGTGGCTGCGGCCCCGGACGTTGAGCAGCAAATACATGGTGATGGTGCTGCCGTCACGCTCCACAGTGTTGATGGTCTCGATGTTGGTGTCAGTCTCTGAGATCGCCGCAGCGATGGTAGCCAGCGCTCCGCGCTGGTTGACGATCTCCAGTCGCAACTCCGCGCTAAACTCGGCAGCAATGTTTTGCGCCCATTCCACCTCAATCCATTTTTCGGCGCTTTTCTTATAGCCGGTGACATTCTTGCAATGGTCCCGGTGCACAACGATACCGCGCCCGGTGTTGAGAAAGCCGATGATGGCATCACCAGGAACCGGCCGACAGCATTTGCCGAAACTGACCACAGTCCCTTCGGTGCCCTTAATCAGCAGCGGTTGTGCGCTGGCATCGGAAGACGGCGGTGGTGCTTCTTGTTCGCTGTCGGGCAACAACCGTTTGGCGATCAATGCCGCGACTCGGTTACCCAAGCCGATTTCGGCCAATAATTCATCGAAGCGGGTTAAATTGAATTCCCGCACCAGGGCCTTGATCCGCTCAGGCGGCAGCTCGTTTAAGCCATTGACCCGACCAGCCAACGACTTTTCCAGAAGGCGCTTGCCAAGGAGAATCGCTTCATCGCGTTGCAGGTGTTTTAGATAATGGCGAATGCTGGCGCGGGCCTTGGCGGTCACCACGAAATTGAGCCAAGCCGGATTGGGTCGGGCCGTCGGAGTGATAATGACCTCGACGGTCTGACCCGTTGATAACGGGGTACGGAGCGGCACCAACCGACGATCCACGCGCGCGCCAACGCAGGTGTTGCCGACATCGGAATGGATGGTGTAGGCGAAATCGACGGCCGTGGCCCCACGGGGCAGTTCGATGATCTCCCCGCGCGGGGTGAATACATAAACTTCGTCGGGAAACAGGTCGATCTTGACGCTTTCCAGGAAATCGACCGGATCGCCAGCCCGGCGCTGCATGTCCAAGAGCTTGCGCAACCATTCGCGTACCCGCTGCTGGGCACGCCCATCTTCATCTTGCCCATCAGGCTTATAACGCCAGTGTGCGGCAACACCGACCTCGGCCATGACGTGCATTTCTTCGGTACGGATTTGCAGCTCAATCGGGACCCCGCCGGGGCCGAACAGCACGGTGTGTAGCGACTGATAACCGTTGGCCTTGGGAATAGCGATGTAATCTTTGAAACGGCCCATGATCGGTTTGTAAAGGCTATGCGCCATGCCGAGCACCCGATAGCAGGTATCGACGCTATCGACGATGATCCGCACCGCATACACATCATAGACCTCCCGGAACGCCCTGGTTTTGCGGGCCGCCGCACGATCTGAATCATGGGCCGGTCTGGTCGAGTGCTCTTGAAGCGGCAGCGGCAGCTTGCCACGCATCTTTTGATAGATGCCCCAAATATGCTTGTTGCGACCGAGGACGCGCGCGCTGATCCCTTCTTGCTGAAGATGAGCATCAATGCGAGCTTCCATTTGGCTAACGATTTCGCGGCGATTGCCGCTCATTTTGCGCACCGCTTCCTGGAGCACGCGGAAGCGGAACGGGTAGAGGTGGTTGAGGCCCAAATCTTCCAGTTCTTGGCGCAAATGGTTCATGCCGAGCCGACCGGCGATAGGGGCGTAGATTTCCAAGGTTTCGCGGGCGATGCGTCGCCGCGATTCCGACCGCATCGAGCCTAGCGTGCGCATATTGTGCAGGCGGTCGGCCAGCTTGATCATGATCACCCGCAGATCTTTGGCCATCGCCAGAAACATCTTGCGGAAATTTTCGGCCTGCGCTTCCAGCTTGGAGTTGAACTGGATCTGGGTCAGTTTGCTGACACCATCCACCAGTTCGGCAACTTCCAGCCCAAACTGGGCGCTGATATGTTCTTTGGTGTGATGCGTGTCTTCGATGACGTCATGCAGTAGAGCGGCGAGCAGGGTTTCGTGATCGAAACGGACGTTGGCGAGAATACGGGCGACGGCTAACGGATGGAAAATATAAGGCTCACCACTTTTCCGGTAGACGCCGGCGTGAGCCTCGGCGGCGAAGCGGCAGGCGGCTCGCTGCTCCTCGACCTGCTCCGGTTCTAGGTATTCGGCTACGAGCGCGCAGAAATCATCAATGCGCAGCCGTAAATCATCCAGCCACTCGTCATCGACGGGAAGTTGCCCGAGCGGCTGTAGCTCGTTTCGGGTTTCCCGCAACGGCGCGCTCATCACGACTTCGCTCCCGATCAATTGTGGTGGCTCAGTCAATTACTCCGTCGCAGTCGCCGTAGTGGCGTCGGCGGCGGGGTCAGGGAGCGGGTCCGGGGTTGTCGCTGTTGTCGCTGGTTTATGACCATACTTGGCCTTGACCAGATGATTGAGTCTACCCTCGGCCAGTTCGCGCAGCGCCACGACAGTCGGTTTGTCGTTTTCCCAGGGGACCAGCGCTTCCTTGCCAAGAGCGAGATCGCGGGCGCGGCGCGCGGCGATCAGCACCAGCTCGAAACGGTTTTCTACATGATCAAGACAATCTTCAACAGTGATGCGAGCCATCGATGGCGTTCTCCAAGCCTAAAAGCAGTATTTGGGTAGTGCGGATTTTGCAGTCTAATCAGAAAAAAGCCGTTAAGACAAGAGCGTCTGTAACAATCGCCTTTGGCGTTCCAACTGCGTTTCCCGGCATTGGCGATTGGCGATCACAATAGCACGCAGCGCGTCCAGCGCTTCGTCAAAGCGGTCATTGACCACCAAGTAATCGAATTCAGCGTAATGGGATAGCTCATCCAGCGCAGCGGCCATGCGTCGGTCGATGGTTTCGTGACTATCCTGGCCTCGAGCCATCAAGCGTTGGTACAACACCCGCCGCGATGGCGGCAAGATAAAGATGCTCGCGCACTCTGGCAGCAGGGTTCGTACCTGGCGGGCACCCTGCCAATCGATTTCCAGAATCACATCCAAGCCGGCTTCGCGCTGTGCCGAGACCGCTGCTCGGCTTGTGCCATAGCAATGATCAAAGACGCAGGCTTGCTCCAAAAATAACCCATCGGCCAGCATCGCTTTGAACGTGGGCATAGACACAAAGTGATAATGCGTGCCGTCTTTTTCACCCGGCCGTGGTGAGCGGGTGGTGTGCGAGACGGAAACAACCACGCCTGGCGTGGTTTCCACCAGCTTATTGACCAAGCTGGTCTTGCCGGCTCCTGAGGGAGCGGCAACGATGTAGAGGTTACCAGTCGTCATTTCCTTGCCAGTGCTTGTGCCTAAAAACAAAAAGAAGGGTTCAGTGCGGAGCACGCCTAAGCGGGGCTTGCCTGTTCAATGATGTCACGAATTACCGTTGGCGCAAAATTTGCCCAATACTCTCGGCTCTCTTGTTTTTGGGTGCCGAGGATCGCTCGCTGGATGGGGTTTCACTTGTTCGGCTGGGCGGGATGCCGGAGAATGCCCAGTAGCCAATTCAACCCAATAACCAACTAACCCGTGGGGAGAGACACGAGAATGAAACGGCAAGTGCGCAAAGCGGTATTTCCGGTCGCCGGCCTCGGCACCCGATTCCTGCCGGCGACCAAGGCCAGCCCGAAAGAAATGCTGCCTATCGTTGATAAGCCTTTGATTCAATACGGGGTTGAGGAAGCGGTCGCAGCCGGGGTCGATACGTTGGTCTTCATTATCGGCCGCACCAAGAACGCCATCGCCGACCATTTCGATAAAGCCTACGAATTGGAAGTCGAGTTGGAAACGCGCGGTAAAACCGACCTGCTCCAGATCGTGCGTAGTATTGTGCCACCTCGAGTTGAATGCGTTTACGTCCGGCAAGCCGAGGCCTTAGGGCTAGGGCACGCGGTACTGTGCGCCCGGCCGGTGGTGGGTAATGAACCCTTTGCCATCATCCTGGCCGACGATCTGATAGAAGAAGATGCACGAGAGGGCGGGGCGTTGAGCCAGATGGCCCGGCATTTCAATAAATACCAGTGCTCGATTCTCGGCGTGGAGCGGGTACCGCCGGAAGAGACCAACAAATACGGCATCGTTCGGCCACTGCCGTTTGCCAGCCGGATCAGCAACGTCGATAACATCGTCGAAAAGCCAAAACCCGCTGATGCACCCTCCAATCTGGCGGTGGTCGGTCGCTATATCCTGACACCACGGATCTTCGATTTATTGGAAAATACCCCGCGTGGGGCTGGTAATGAAATCCAGCTCACCGATGGCATCGCTGCGTTATTGAACGAAGAACAGGTCTTGGCGTATGAGTTTTCCGGTCGGCGTCATGATTGCGGCAGCAAGCTCGGTTATCTAATCGCCACGGTCGAATACGGCGCACGCCACCCGGAATTGGGCGAAGAGTTTCAAGCCTATTTGCGGGCCAACACCCATCGGCTCGACAAATCCGCGCCGCCCGTCGAAGGCTAATCAAGCAAAGCCAGCGATCTGTGAGGGTATCCGAATGTCGCAAGGGTTGTTGGTCATCAACGCCGGTTCATCGAGTATCAAATTCTCGGTATTCGCTTTGCCGGAGAACCGTCATGATTTGCCTCTGGTCTGCCGGGGTTTGCTGGAGAGCATTGGCGAGGAAACTCCCCACTTCAAGGCGTTCGATGCCGCAGGCAAGGTGTTGATCGAGGTGCGACCGGCGCCACCGGCTGGCCGTTATCGAAAAGCGGGCGCCGATTATCGCCGCCGGGCGACCGATACCCAGCCATCGGCAGCAGACGGTGAGGTCTACGATCACCAGGCCGCGCTACGCGATTTATTAAGCTGGCTCAAGGAAAAACCCGATCTGCCGGATGTGGTTGCCGCAGGGCATCGCGTGGTGCATGGCGGCAAGGAATTTAGCGACCCGCAGCGCTTAACGCCCGAAATCATGAGCCGTTTAGCGACGTTCATCCCGCTGGCGCCGCTGCACCAGCCACACAATCTGGCCGGCATCCGCGCACTGAGCGCCGTGCTGCCTGATCTGCCGCAGGTGGCTTGCTTCGACACTGCATTCCATTTTGGTCAGCCGGAAGTGGCTCGGCTGTTCGCCCTACCGTTGATCTACCGGCAGGAGGGCGTTCAACGCTACGGGTTCCACGGCTTATCCTATGAATATATCGCCGGCGCGTTGGCGGAAAAAATGGGAACGGCAGCCACGGGTCGAACCGTGGTCGCCCATCTTGGCAACGGTGCCAGCATGTGCGCGATGCAGGATGGTCAAAGCGTAGCCACCACCATGGGCTTCACCGCCGTCGAAGGCTTACCGATGGGGACGCGCAGCGGTTCGCTTGATCCGGGTGTGGTGCTCTACCTGCTGGAGCGGCACGGGATGGGCGTGCGTGATTTGAACAATCTGCTCTACAAGCAATCCGGCCTGCTGGGGTTGTCGGGAGTCAGTAACGACATGCGCGAATTGCTGGCCAGCAGTGATCCCAATGCCAAGCTGGCGGTCGAGTATTTCACGTATCGAATCGCCCGTGAGATGGGTTCGCTGGCGGCAGCGCTGGGCGGATTGGATGCGCTGGTCTTCACTGGAGGCATCGGTGAACACGCCGCGACGGTGCGCGAACAGGTCTGTACCCGGTCGGCCTGGCTCGGCATTCGCTTGGATGCAGAGGCCAACGCCAATGATTCTACCCGCATTGATCAGGCCGGTAGCCGAACCGCAGTGTGGGTGCTACCGACCAACGAGGAGTTGATTATAGCCCGCCATACCAGGACGTTGGTCTTGGGTTGATAGCGTGACCCGCTGGCTTAGGCTTTGCCGGCATTGATTCGTTCGATAAGCCCAACGGCCTGTTTGCGCAAGAGGGTGATCATGGTACGGCTGGCGCTATACCAGGGCTGCTTGCGCAGATAAACCACCCAGCGGTCGCGAAAATCCCGCAGTTGTGCCAGACGTGCCATGACCCAGGCGTCTACGCGCGCTACCCATGGATAGGCTGCGATCACCCGTGGGCGCGCGGCTTGCCAGGTGAGGTGAGCGAAATAGCCCAAGCTGGCTTTGGCGCAGAGGGTGACGACGACCGCTGCCGCCAATCCGAAATAGCGGTAGCTCAACAAAACCGCCACTTTGGATACTTCCAGGCCGACCAGCGACAGCAGCGATAGCGCTAGAGCCGCACTGGGCGGCAGATTGGCCACGCCTCTCTGGTAGCGCTGGACAGTCTTTTGTCCCGCCAACCAGCGCGCGAGCGATTTGATCGGCCCGAACAGAGCGGTGACCAAGAGATAGAGTAACCCCAAAATCCGGCCAAACCAGCGCAGTCGGGGATACCGGTAACGAGGCATTGTTGGGTGCTGGGTCATGTCGTCGATTTCCGCTGGATGGAGCGAGGGAGGGTTTCCGCTGACCGTTGGGCTAATGGCATTCAAGTTGGTTCCTGGTCCGGCCATTAACCGACTTTGCATGGCCTGTCCTGCGGTTGAAGGTACACCTGACGATTATGGCCGTCGGCAGAAACCGGCTACACTCAAATAAGCGTTTCGCGGCACGGTACAATAAGACGGTTTGCAATCTCGGCGGTGCGATCCGCCGATTCAACGGGGGCGACAACATGACTGGACACGACCAGCGGAGTTGGAAGCTCCACATTCGTAAGGACAATCTCAAATTTTCTGCCGCCCATATGACGGTGTTTCCAGATGGGAGCAAGGAGAGCTTGCATGGCCATAACTACGAGGTGACGCTCGAAGTAGAACTCACCGCCCCGACCTTGGCGCAAATGCTCAGCTATGCGGCCTTCAAGCAAGCGCTGCGCTCAGTGTGTGATAGCTGGGACGAGAAAGTCTTACTGGCTGGCGCCAATCCATGGTTCATTCTTTTACCCGGCCCAGAGGGAGAATATAACTTCCGATTGTGCGGTAAACGCTATGTGCTGCCGATGGACGAGGTGGCGATCCTGGATGTGGACAACATCACCGTTGAGAACCTGACCCAGCTTTTCTTCGAGCGATTTTGGCACGTATTGACGCAAGATCAGGCGGTGTCCTGGCGTGAGCGGATATTAGCAGCGCGCTTGCGTATTGATGAATCGCGCGGACAGGGGGCGACCTATTCGGTGCGCTTTAACCGCTAAATTCCGAGCAGAGCTGTGGTGCTCAAGATCAAACGTTGGTCAGCGCCCGGTCGATTTTGCTAGCCCAAATCAGGGCTTCGTCCTGTGTCAGCAATATAATCTGCAAGGTGTTGCGGTAGTCTTGCCAGGATTTCTCGACGCACTCGCTCATCACGTCGGCATAAGCCGACACCGCTTCAGGCGTATCACCCAGGTGAGCGTTTTTCACATAGCTGGCACTATGTTGCAGGCACAGCATATAGGTGTCCAACCCCTTACGGAAGGAACCGATCATCCCAATACCCATGAGTCCGCTGACCCGCACCGCGCACTGCATGGCCATTAAGCTTGCCGCATGATGACGCTGTAATACCCTGTCCGCCTTCATGAGATTCATTAGATTCCGTAAGTTTAATTTTGTGTGCATCGCAGCATATTTTTTGACCATTGTCAAGCTAGCCGTGGTAGCGTCAGTTCAAATTCAAATGGCTATCGCCTTCAACTGTGCCGCATCTTTAAGATCCTTTTGGCGCTGCTGAACCCGCCGGTCATAACTGGCCTGATTTTTACTACAGACTAAAGTAAAGGGCCGTCCGCGTTTATCGGTGATGTAATCCAGATCGCATTGGTTGCTGCGAATCGACTCCTCAACATGGTCGCGGATTCCGCCGATGGCTTTGAATGTCCACATCTGCTGCTCAGGATCGGCCAGAAAGCGGCTCAGTTCCGCACAGTACCCACACTGACACCTTAAAGTGCTGTCGCGATACCAATTAGCCGGCGGTTGTAAATCTTCCGCGATCCGAGCGTGCAGGTGTGTCAGGCAGGCATTGGCGAGTTGTTGACTCGCAGGTTGTTCTTGATCCGCTGCCGTTTGACTCACAATGAGCGCAGCGGGAACCAACACACGGTCGAAGTCATAGGTTTTGGGATAAGCCAGCATATGGACTACCGCACGCTGGGCCAGCGCAGGATCAATCCGATTCAGTGCGTGCAGGATCGTGACAACGAAATCCCGCCTGACCGGTGAGCGTCGCTGCCAGGAATATTGTTGGGAGACGGCCGGGTCTTGAGGCAGCGCATCAACCACACTGTGCGCTATAGCCGCCAAATCCATCTTGCTGCTGATAACCGGCAGCGCCGCGCAGCGCACTAACAGATCGCTACAAGCGGCAGGGGCGCGCGCAGCATTCCTGGAAACAATGCATTGGAGAAAGTCAGCGGCCTGCGCCGTCGGCAATAAAGCCAGTGCTTCCACCAAAGCGACGTTTTGATCCTCACTGTAAATGCCGACGGCGGCCGTTTCGCTGATGAAGTTAGTGATGCGCTCCGAATCCCGCAGTTGGTTAAGTAACGTCAACATTCGGGTTTCAATGCTGGCAGTTGACCTTTGCTCGATATAAGGCCCTTCATAAGGCTCTATGTTTGGCCATGTGCGCAGCATGTGGCTGGTCAACTCATGCGCTTCGCGCCATTGGGCGGCATCACAGTCAGCGCCACTGGCCACCCAGTCCTGGGTCAGTTCCTCCAGATAAGGCAAGGTCACTGACAAGCCACCGCCGTTTAGCACCGCTAGCCAACGTGTGCGGGGCCACAACACCAGACCGGCCCGGCGATATGTGCGCTCAAAGGAAGCGCCTTCATTACCGGTGGCTTCTTGAAAATGCTGCTCGTCCGGTTTTAGTTTATCGAACGCATCGGGTGGGCATAGCTCATTGTCTTCAAAGGGAAATTCACCCAGTTCGGCTGTTTTTCCATCGGCGCGCTGCCATTCGCTCAAGGTGGTGGTTCGGTCGGCCACCTCGACGATCTCGAAAGATTCCTCATCATGGTCCGAGCGCCCCCGACGACGGCGTGAAGAGTAATAATCCTCATATTCAGCCGGGCCGCTTTCCTTGATGGAAACCAGCGCCAAATGGAGATCGCAGTCGGCCTGTTCTGCGGCGGGGATTAGGGCTGAGGCAATGGCGGCATCCGCCCCTTTTAGCGTATCGAACGCCAGCGCCGCTGGGGTGTAAGCGTGTTGCAAGGGGTAGATCAGCTTTTCTGGAGAATCGTCATCTGGTGAGTTTTTCGCAGCAGTCCAGTCGCGCAACAGCTTGACGATGATGGCTTGTTCAGCCTGGTAACTCGGCGGTTCGGGCAGCCGCCCCTTCGCAGGACGGAGCAGCAGGTTATAAACCAGGGTCAATCGCCAGCCGGAGGTGATGGGCAGGATTTCGTGCAGACAATCGGCATAAAACGCGGCAAACGCTACCTCTGAAGGGTCGGTACGTTGCAGATCCAGACGTGCTTCTCGATCCCCATGCTGGATTCGCAATTCGCCACCGGTGTAAGGAGAAGGCAACACGATAATCAGGGTGGCGAACATGCCGGGTGCTTTTTCGGTGTCTCGGTGACTGACAAAAAAGCTACCGGCGTCATAGACCAGCAGTTTGTACAGCTCCGCCGTCACCGGTTGGCTAACCCCCAGACCCGTTACGGCTTGCTTAACGATTCGATCCAGCGCGCTTTGCCAGTGGCGACCGCCGAGTTCGACGCGGGCGGCTTCGATCTGCCAGGTCCGCCGCACTTGCGTATCCACCAAGGTTTCTTCGCCCCGGCCATAGGGGGCTTGCTCGGCAACGGCAATCAGTTGTTCGGCCTGAACCGGTAATAGTGGTAAGGCAATTGGGCCGATTCCAGTCACCGCCAAGGAAGGGGTAAAAATCTCGGTGACACCACTGGCGTAAAAATCGCCGGGGCGCTGAATTTTTTGGAGAATTTTGGCCAGTGCAGTGGTGATGGTAACCATAAAGAAAATCTCTGTTGCAAGTTTGGGTTGGGTGGCTGCGAGACCTTAGCGACATTCCCCAACCGATCCGGGCCGGCAGCGGCGGCGGTCCGTCCAAATCGTGCTATCGAGCTTGGCGTCGGTGAATTTTGCGCCGTCAATCCGTGCATCCGCCAAGGTGGCTTCCGCTAAATCGGCACCGGTGAAATCCACCATCAACAAATTGGCTCCATCCAGCCGGGCACGGTAAAGCTTGGCCTTGTTGAGCACGGCATTCTCCAAAACCGCTCGATTCAGCACCGCCTCGCTCAAATCGACGCCCGCGAGCTGAGCGTTGGTCAAATTGGCTTGTGCCAGATTGGCCTTTATCAATTTCGCATCGCGCAAATCGGCACCGCTCAAGTCCGCTTGATACAATCGTGCCTCGCTAAGATCCGCTTGACTCAAATCCGCTTGTTTCAATATCGCTCGATCCAGCCGCGCGCCAACCAGATTGGCCCCGCTAAACCGCGCGTGTTCTAAAGTCGCTGCTACCAGGCGAGCGCCGAACAGCGACGCGCCGGATACATCGGCTCGACTCAGGATCGCCCGCCCCAAATCCGCACCGCTTAGCTTGGCGTCGGCCAGCTTGGCGTCGCTGAAATTAACCTGGGTCAACACCGCGCCGCGCAAATCCATACCTTGTAAATCCACGCCTTGCTTATCGCAACCAAGCCAATTGACTCGCTGCGCGGGTTGATCGTCACACGCTCCCCAACTGACCACCGGCGAATAGAGCAAAACCAGCAGACAAAACGGCGACCAGAAGCCAGGAGCGCGGCGATACGGCGTCACGAAAAACCTCTCATGCGGCAGCGGGCGGATTGAAGATCACCTCAACCACCTGGCGGAAGTGTTCGACAAAGTGAATGGTCACGCCTTCCTTGACATGATCCGGTAACTCTTCGACATCGCCCCGACAGCCTTCCGGCAAAATCAGCTCGAATAGACCCACCCGCCGGGCAGCGATCACTTTCTCGCGAATTCCGCCCACCGGCAACACCTGGCCGGTCAAGCTCAGTTCGCCAGTCATCGCCAGCGGCCGATTCGGTGCTTGGCCACGGGCCAGCGACAGCAAGGCGCTGGCCATGGTAATGCCAGCGCTGGGACCGTCCTTGGGCGTGGCGCCCTCCGGGACGTGCAGGTGGACGAACGCTTCATCGAAGAACTTCGGGTCGGCCTGGTAATCCTTCAGATGGGCGCTGACGTAACTGTAGGCAATGTTAGCCGATTCCTGCATCACCTCACCCAGTCGGCCGGTCAGCTTGAAGCCCCGGTTCTTGGTGTGAACCAGGCTGGCCTCAATGGTCAGCGTCACCCCGCCCATCGCGGTCCAGGCCAAGCCGGTCACCACGCCGACGCCGGACATCAGCGTTTCCAGCTTGAACGGCGGTTTGCCCAGGTAATCATCGAGTTGCGCGGTCTCCACCGTGATGGAGCCTTCGCGGCCCTGGACAATTTCCACCGCGATCTTGCGCACGATCCGGCCCAGTTGTTTTTCCAGATTGCGCACGCCAGCCTCGCGGGCGTAACCCTCAATGATCTGGCGCAATACCGCATCGTCAAGCTGGATGCGGTCGCGCGCCAGGCCGCTGCGCTCCAGCAGTTTCGGCCACAGATGGTTGCGGGCGATTTGCACCTTTTCATCGGTGATGTAACCGGACAGCCGGATGGTTTCCATCCGATCCAGCAGCGGCCCTGGAATGGTGTCGAGCTGGTTGGCGGTGCAGATGAACAACACCTTGGACAGATCGAAACGCACATCCAGGTAATGATCCAGAAACTCGGTGTTCTGTTCAGGATCAAGCACTTCCAGCAAAGCAGAGGCCGGATCGCCTCGGAACGACGCACCGATCTTGTCGATCTCGTCTAGCATGATGATCGGGTTGGCGGTCTTCGATTCGCGCAATGCTTGAATGAACTTGCCCGGCAGCGCGCCGATGTAAGTGCGGCGATGACCCTTGATTTCGGCCTCATCGCGCATCCCACCCAGACTGAAGCGGTAGAATTTACGCTCCAGCGCATCGGCCACCGAGCGGCCAATGGAGGTCTTGCCAACGCCGGGCGGGCCGACTAGCAAAATGATCGAACCGCCGACTTGACCTTTCAGTGCGCCCACCGCCAGAAACTCGATGATGCGGTCTTTCACATCGCCCAGCCCGTCATGGTCACGGTCGAGAATTTCGCGGCCATGCTTCAAATCCAGATTGTCGGTGGAATACACGCCCCACGGCAATTCGGTCATCACATCCAGATAATTGCGGGTGACGGCGTATTCTGGCGAGCCGGTTTCCAAAATCGCCAGTTTCTCCAGCTCTTCCTCGATCCGCTTCATGGCCGCTTCAGGCACGGTTTTGCTGGCCAGCCGCTCGCGGAAACGGTCACCGTCGGCGGTGCGGTCGTCCTTGGCGATACCGAGTTCCTGCTGGATGGTCTTGAGCTGCTCGCGCAAGAAGAATTTGCGCTGGTGCTCGCTCATCTTCTCCTCGACCTGCTTGCGGATGTGGGTCTGAAGCTGGGCGACTTCCAATTCCTTTTTGATCAGCACAATGACTTTTTTCATCCGCTCCAGAATTGGCGCGGTCGCCAGAATATCCTGCAATTCTTCCTTGCTGGCGGTAGTCAGGCTGGCGGCGAAATCGGCTAGCGGCGAGGGATCATGGGTGTTGAAGCGGTTGAGGAAGAACTTCAATTCCTCAGAATACAACGGGTTGAGCGGGATTAGCTCCTTGAGCGTATTGATCACCGCCAGCGAATAGGCGCGCAGTTCCTCAATGCCCGCTGTGTCTTCCTCGTTCAGATACTCGACTTGGACATGATACGGCGCTGTGGTGGACAACCAGCTTTGAACGCGAAAACGCTTCAAGCCTTGGGCGATGAATTGCAGCCTGCCCTCATTGCGGGCGAGTTGGTGCATCCGCGCCACGGTGCCGACTTCGTAAAAATCGGCGGGGCTTTCAGCCTTCTCGGCGCTGTCGGGCTTGACCAGAATCAGGCCGATTACCCGCTGATCGCGATTGGCAGCCGCTTCGACGGTCGGCAACCACGGTTCTTCATTCAGCAGCAAAGGCAGCGCCTGCGCCGGGAAAAACGGCCGTTCCGACAGTGGCAACAGATAAAGCGTGTTGGGCAGAATATCGGCGGCGGCGACGATGGTATTGGCGACTGTGGTTTCGGGAGCCTCGCCTTCGCGCACGACCTCCGCTTCCAGAGCTTCGATTTCGTGATCAGTCATGCTGTTTCTCGCGGCTAGGGAAATTTCTCCCTAAATGCGGACGAACCAAGGAATTATCAAGTGCCAGATGCACTGGTTCATCGCCGATGGACGGCGACCGTGTAACCGCCTTAGCTAGCGCGTTTGCGCAGTACGATGCGCCGAAACCAACCCCTGGCCAGCGTTGGTGTATCGGATACGACCTCCAGGCTCCGTGTTTGGGCGAGCAACTGCTCGAACACGACATCAGTATGGGTCGCCAGTAGCCCCACAAACGGACTGATGAGCCGTCGCAAGGGAGCACTTTGGCCCGGTCGCAAAAATTTATCAAACACCAACATTTGGCCACCGGGCCGCAGCACTCGCACGCTTTCGGCCAGGACTCGCTCAGGGCATGGCGCCACCGCCAAAATCAGGTGTAATACCACCGCATCGAAGGCGGCAGCCGGGTAAGGCAGAGCACGGGCATCGCCGATATCGAGTTGGATGTCTAGCTTTTCGGCAGTGGCCTTGCGACGAGCGCGCTCTAGCATCGCAGGTGTTAAATCAATGCCGGTGTAGCGTGGCCCGCGCGGCAGTAACGGGATATCAAGACCGCTGCCGATGCCGACCAGAAGCACCTCGGTGCTTGCCGCCTTCGGTAATAACGCCAGGTTGCTTTGCCGCGCAGCCAAGGTAAAGGGCGCCACAAAGGTGTCATAGACCGGCGCCAGAACAGTATAGCTATGTCGCAACGACAAAATAGGTGTCCGCGTCAGTGGAGGGTACGGGGGATAGACAGTACGAAGGCCGGGATCTCGGCATCGAACAGTACGCCATCATCAGCGAGCATCTGGTAGCTGCCTTGCATACTGCCGACCGACGTTTCCAAGATGGCACCGCTGGTGTATTGAAAACCCTCACTGGGGCGCAGGTACGGTTGTTCACCAACAACTCCCTCGCCGCGCACTTCCTCGGTCTTGCCGTTGGAGTCGGTGATGATCCAATGCCGGCTAAGCAGCTTGGCGGGGATATTGCCTTGGTTCTGGATCGCCACAGTGTAGGCAAATACATAGCGGTCATGCGCCGGATCGGATTGATCCTCCAGGTAGAAGGCCTGAGCGGCGACCGTGATACGGTAGTCCGTCTTGTGCTTCGCCATTAGCGGTCGGCTCCAGAACGTGGCGGTGGGCTTTCGGTGGTCGGTATCGCGCTCGGCAACGCCGATCATCGGTGGTTGAGGTGATAGGGAATGGTTGATTGTAGCAATTATTCGCTGTGAGCCTATACGCAGGTAACCGCCGCCGCTGAAAGAGTCGGTGATGAAACTCCGGCAAGATGCTTGAGGCGCTATTCTGTCGGAGTGGCGCTGACCAAGCGTTTGGGATGGATTTTATACTTCGTTCAGAATATGTTAGCCATGCCTCTATAAACCTTAGCGAAGCGACCGCATGTCCGAAGAACCGCGCCTTCAGCGCCTATCCGGCAACGCTATTAATCCCTACCTGCCTGATCTGGCGCGGCTACGCATCCAAGTCTTTTGGGAGTATCCCTATCTGTACCAGGGTACCGTAGCTTACGAGGAGAACTATCTTCAAAGATATGTCGATAACCCAGCCAGCGTGATGGTGCTCGTCTGGATCGGCGACCAGGTGGTAGGCGCATCCAGCGGTTTGCCCTTGACGGCGGAACCACCGCAACTGATTGAGCCTTTCCTAACCCACGGCTACGATCCCGCACGACTGTTTTATTACGGTGTAGGAGTTACGCAGTTGCCGGTAGCCTGTAAAGTGGATTAGTCAGATAGGTGCGGATGGC
>APMI01000037.1_pt1 | contig 71598 bp, 62 predicted proteins | sample 667938 | NCBI WGS metagenome assembly APMI01 (sample SAMN01084076, study PRJNA167559) | wastewater metagenome | biome: Wastewater | place: Denmark: Ejby Moelle, Odense | collected 2011-11-28 | reverse complement strand
TTATTATTTAGGACGTTTCGCGCCATAGTGCGAACGACGTTGTTTACGGTCTTTAACGCCTTGAGTATCAAGAACACCGCGAAGAATGTGGTAACGAACACCTGGCAAATCTTTTACACGACCGCCGCGTACAAGCACAACAGAGTGTTCTTGTAGGTTGTGGCCTTCACCAGGGATGTAGCAAACCGCCTCAGTACCAGTAGTCAAACGAACTTTGGCAACTTTACGCAAAGCTGAGTTAGGTTTTTTCGGAGTTGTTGTATAAACGCGGGTGCAAACACCACGACGTTGTGGGCAGCCTTTAAGGGCAGGTACCTTGTTGCGCGCGATTAATGGCGAACGTGGCTTTCTGATCAATTGGTTGATCGTAGGCATATTTTACTTTCCTTTGTGCGCTACCTTATTAGGGCAGGCTTTAGTTAGTCCAAAAATTCCGGTTTCCCGGGGGTACATTTCTGGCAGCTTTAAACCTTAAAAACTTCCAACGAGTATCGCGCCCCCCTTGGGACGTGTGCGGTATCCGCCAAAAGCCATCTTCAGTTTTAAAGCTGGTCTTAAAAATGCATTTTTAAGCGAAAGGCAAAGCTTTTCACTTGTTTGGGGCGCGTATAAAGGATTTTATACCAATGTCAAGCGGTTAAAGTGGTTTATTTTCGGGGGATAATTACAATTAAAATATAAATTACCAACTAGGGTAATGTGCATTTATAAAATTAACCGTTTTGCGGAACGATAGCCTAAATTAATAGAATAATTTTCTCTATAAATAAAAAAATTCAAGCTTTATTTCCAAATCCCCACCTTAATCAATTCTAATAAACCAATATAAGCACATTATACCTAGATAACTAGAGGGAAAAATGTGTGAATTATTGGGGATGTCGGCGAATACGCCAACCGATTTACGGTTTAGTTTTACGGCGTTATCAAAGCGTGGCGGTGAAACTGGGCCGCATCGTGATGGTTGGGGTGTTTGCTTTTATGAAGGGAAGGGCGTTCGTTCTTTTCATGATCCAAGCCAATGCGCCAATTCTGAACTTGCAAAATTTATCAAAAATTATCCCATAAAATCAGAAGTCGCCATTGCCCACATTCGCAAGGCAAATCGTGGCGCGGTAAAGCTTGAAAATACCCATCCTTTTACCCGTATTCTTTGGGGTAAAATATGGGTGTTTGCCCATAATGGGCAGTTGAAAGGTGTAAAGAAACTAAAACTAAATTATTATAAGCCAGTTGGCACAACGGATTCGGAATATGCGTTTTGCTGGATAATGGATAATTTGCGTGAGCGCTTTAAAAATCGTCCTTCCGCTACGCTGCTTAATAAGGCCATTGGCGAATTAATGGCCGATTTGCGCAGGCTTGGGGTTTTTAATGCGCTTTTATCATCTGGCGATGACTTGTATGCATCCTGCTCAAAAAATCTGGTTTATATAACTCGCAAAGCACCCTTCGGCGAAGCGGTATTGATTGATGAGGATTTACGTGTGGATTTCGCCCATGAAACTACACCAAATGATATAGTTACAATTGTTGCTACACACCCACTAACCATGAATGAAGAATGGACGCGAATAAATCACGATAGTTTTGTGGTTTTTAAACAGGGTTTATTAGTCGCCTAATGGGAATGTCTAGCGGCGCTTACATTTCGGAACGCTTAGACCATCGGGAAGGCGGGTTTTGTCATCGCCACATGCCCCATCAAGTGATGAGCGCGTAATGCCAGACGCCGTTGAAAAATCCACACCTGAAAGGTTGGCATTGCTAAAATCAGAACCGTTGAAATTCGCACGCATTGCGCGCGAGTTTCTTAAATTTGCCCCCGTAAAGTCAGCTTTTTCAAGTTGTGCAGAATCAAAACGTGAGTAGGCAAGGTTTGCGCTTGTGAATTCAACGCTTTTTCCACGCGCACCCGTAAAGTTTGCGCCATGAAGAATGGCACTTATAAAGCCCGCATCAGAAATTTCCGCGCCGGTGAAGTTTGAATTTGATAAATTTGTGCCAGTTGCATCAATTCCGCGTAATGTTGCACCAATGAATGTAGATCCCGCAAAGTTTGCAGTACCAATGTCGGCATTGGCAAGGTCGGCACGGTCAAAATCTGCTTGTTGAAAAGTTCCGCGTCTTAAATCGGCGCGTCGCATTTGCGAGCCAGAAAAATGTGCGCGGTCAAATGCGCCGCCATTAAGGCGCGCACCGCCAAGATTGCGACCGGAAAGATCGCATCCAGTACACATACCAGAAAACCCGCGTGAAAAGGTTACATTATCTGGCCGACCCCGGTTGCCCCATACGCCACCTTCAAACCAATCAAGCGCAAGTGCACTTGAGGCGATGTTTGAGGCAATGATTACAACAGCAAGTCCAAGATTTCTTCTTAAAAGTTGTTTCAAATTCATAATGCAAGCAGTATACGTTCTGTATTATTCAAATCCAATTAAATGATTGTAAGAATGCCACATATAATATTCTAATACTGAGATAAATAATATGTGTTACCCAAAAAACACTTAATTTTTATTGTTTGCAGGCAGGGATTCGCAAACCTTTTGGTAACAAAGTGGTTTCATCGCCACATGCTTTGTTTAATTGTGCTTGAGATAGGCCTTTTGCGGTTTTTAGTTCTGCACCAGACAAATCAGCATTGGTCAAATTTGCACCCGCAAAGTTTGCACCATTAAAATAACCACCAACCATTGCCGCACGTTCAAGGTTTGCACCCACAAAGTTTGCACCAGTTGCGCGCAAGCCATACATATTGGCTATTGATAAATCTGTACCAGAGAAATTGGTATAATCAGCCGTAGATAAAGACATATCAGATTGACGAAGACGTGATTTTGAAAAATTTTTATGAGAAATATCTTCATAATCTAAATCGGCTTGAAACAAATTACAGCCAGCGCATGATTTGCCATTTTTAACTGATTCAATTTGTGCCGCATTTTGTGCCATTGCAGGCGCCGCAAGCAAACCACAGGCGATTAAGCCAGCGGTAAAAGTAATTGATGCAAATTGTTTCATATAATAGAACTCCGCAATTTTTAAGAATAATTACGGTCTTTAAAGCAAAGCTATTAAATTTCACTGAACAAAAAAATAATTTTAATTTGCTTTAAATGTTCTTTCCTTCGCTATGATCATCACCATTATTATCAATGTGATGACCACATGCTTCACAAATAATGATTCCATCTATTTCACGCAAAGTGAATGAACCGCATTCTTGGCATGGGTCGCCTTGGTATGATGTTGGGGCAAAATCATTTGCACCACTACTTTTTATACCTTGTTTATCCTTTATGCTTTGAAATGAGACAAGGTTATCGGGAAGGTGTCCACGTGAAAAACCTTTTGAAATCAATTGTGTTGCATCAATACTTTCTTCGGCATTAGAAGTTTCGGTAACCGATTTCTCTGATGCGGCATTAATAAGGTCAACACGATCGAGATATGATACAGCAAGTTCGCGGAATAGATAATCAAGAATTGAACTTGCACGCTTGATTTTATCATTCCCATCAACTTCGCCTGATGGTTCAAACCGTGTATTGATAAAGGCATCGACAAATTCATCCAAAGGCACGCCATATTGAAGACCAATAGATATTGCGATTGCGAATGAGTTCATCAAAGAACGGAATGCCGCGCCTTCTTTGTGCATATCAATGAAGATTTCGCCTAATTCACCATTATCAAACTCACCAGTATGAAGATATACTTTGTGGCCGGCGACTTTGGCTTTTTGAATATATCCCTTGCGTCTTTCAGGTAGCTTTTTACGAACGACAGGTTTTTCAACCGTTTTTTCAATTATTTTTTCAACCGCAACCTCAACTTTTTCAATTGTTGGCGGTTCTTTGTAATTTTCAAATTCGCGTAAATCATAAGAATATGACATTAAATTTTCTGAATGGTTTTCAATTTTTATTGATGACCAGCTATTTTTTGACGCGGTTCGTAAAATTGCTTGCAGATTTATTTCATTATCTGTTTTGGGAAGTGCCTCAAAAATATAATAACCGATAGAATGAAAATATGGCGCGATTCTTGTGTAAAAAGGGGCAATTTTTTCAAATTCTGGCTCTTGATATATATCATCAATATTTTCGGAACCAAAAATATAATTATCGGCGATTTGAACCTGTTTTTGTGTAAATCCAATTTCTTTTATTAGGTTAAATTCAGGTGCAATAACTTCATTGATGTTTTTGCCCAGTAGTTTTTGAACATATTCAACACCGATAACAAAAGGTGAAATAATGTCTTTTAGGCTTCTAGATGTTGGAATTTCTTCTTCGATTGCCATTATGGCTTCGGCATCAAGGCCTTTTTGTAAAAGTGAGCGATGATTTATTTCTGGCGCATTTTTAAGATTGCGATTGCCAATTACTTTTTTTGCAATTTCGGGTGAAAACTCATCATTTAGTTCAAGAAAATCGACAAATGACGGTATTATTTTGGGGCGCGATAATACTGCATTAACGCTATATTCTTGGCGTATATTTTTAACGGGCATAAGTCCGCGCGTATTTACAGATAGCATTTGGCATATGGTCTCATCATTTTGCGCAATGAAACGGAATGCTGATTTTTTGCTTAGTTCAGCAAATAATTTGTCAAAATAGTCAGCAGTTTGTGGGGTGTCAATTTTCATGCCTAAAGACATAATTGCTTCATGCATGCCGCAAACTCCAATCCCAAAACGTGGTTTGAAGCCGTCAAAAGTTTTTTCAACAATATGCGACCAGATTGCGACATCATCAAACAGTGAAGTTTGGTCTAATTCCCCTAAATGGCAATATTTTGAAAGATTTATCGTAAATATCGCGGGAAGATAAACATTGTCTCGCAATAAAATATCGCAATTTGAAATCATTGCTTGGGATAATAATTGTGATGTAGAATCACTTAAAACCCTATCTATTTCATTATTGCTAAGTTCAATAATTGCAAAATTATGTTCAATATCAGTTTCGATATGGCTGAAATCTGTATTGCGCCCCTTTAAAGCATTGGCAACAATATATTTAACGATGCCCGAAGGAACGCCGCGCGAAAATGCCTTGCCAACAGCACGACCAAGTGCCGGATTTGATTTGGGGTCGCCATGCCCTTCACCAATAGAGCGGGCAATGGCATATTCAATTTCTTCAACCGCTTTATTAATAGAATGTTTTCCTGAAATTGTTGTTGCTTCTGCAAGTTGGCGAGAGAAGCTTTTGCCAACACCAATTTTAGCGGCACTTAGCCCCGTGAATATCAAAGGCATCTTTGCAATAGAATCATATAGCTCATCTGTTTTTTTATGACTTGCTGTTTTGATCCATTCGATATTTGGTAAAATACGTTGTTTTAAAATAGAATATTCCAGAGCTGAAACAAGCTTTGGTAACTCTTTTAAAGATGTAAAAAGCGGTTTGACAATATTATTGATTTTTTGATTTACTAATTCGGAAATATCTTGTTCTGTCTTGAGCTCAAAATAATCGTAATAGGCTTGAATTGCCTCTAAAGCGAAATTGATTGGGCCATAACAAAATATGGGGGATCCCATATCATCAATTGCTATTTCGCGCTTGGCAATTGGGAATTCCAATTCCATTGTTTTTATATTTTTAAGTAAAGCACTAAAATTATCAGCCATATTTATGCCGCAGATACTAGTAAATTAAGATAATTGTCTAATATTAAAACTGATTCTTTTTATGCTGATAATGATTTATGTTTATGTGATGTTTTTTCGACAAAGTTTGCGAAAATCATTTGTTAAAAGGGAAAACTTTGATAAAGAGGGGTGTTTATTATTTTAACACATCACGTCTTTTTCAAAGACTAATTTATGGGTGGCAATAAGTGCTAAAGAAAATTTTTACATGGTGGAATGGCGTAACCCTAGGTGCTTTATTTGATATAAGCCGTCATTCTAAAAAAGTTGGTGAAGATGACTTCGGCAATTCTTATTTTGAAGAAGGCAAAGCAACTGTTGACGGTCGCAAACGTCGTTATGTAATGTATAAAGGTTATGCCGATGCGTCACGCGTGCCGGTTGATTGGCATGGTTGGTTGCACCACACATTTGATGAGCCACCAACAAAAGAACCATTCAAAGTTAAAGATTGGGAAAAGCCACATGTTCCAAATATGACGGGAACTTTGTTTGCTTATCACCCAAAAGGTTCAATTGCAAAAATTACTTCTGAAACTCCGGAGCATGAAAATCCGGGTTATGAAGCTTGGAAGCCATAATGAAATTCGGCAAATATGCTAAAATCGGGTTTTCTGCGTTTGCAGCCGTTATTTTGGTTGCAACCTATAAAGTTGGTTGGACAATTGCCCAATCTGCACAAGAAAGCCCAGATGGCGGCAGACCTGTTTCAGAGCCAGAACCTTCGCGCATTCCGGTAAAAGATCAGGTTAAAAAAGATACTTCGGGTGGGATTGACCCTGAATTGGGAACTATCCAAGAACCAGACCTTAGTGATGTTCAGCCAGCGCTTCGAACCGATGGTCAAGGCGATTGGAAAACCCCAGATCAGATTGCACGCGACAAACTAAAAGCACAGGCAGCAAAAGATGCGGCGGCTTTGTTACGTTTTGGTGAAAATGGCAATGTTGCACAAAATGGTGAAATGCCAAAACTTATGGGGCCAAAAATTCCTATAATCCCTATGAATTTGCTATTCCCGCAAAATCCTGCTGTGGTTGGTGCCACAAAATATGCAGATGAAATTAAGGGGACAACGGCACTGTTTTTTGGCTTAAACCGTGAAACTGGGCAATCAATGCGCTTCCGCGTAGCGGTTGGCAAAGCGGTAAATTATGACCAGATTACAATTAATCTTAAAAATTGTTTTCGCTCTAATCCTGATGAGCCACGTGAATCTTGGGCGTATGTTGATATTATTGATAATGGTGAGCCTCCGCGTCCGCAATTGGCGGTTTTGGCTCAGAGAAACCGCGCAAAAATGCGTGAAGCCAATGGTCGTAAGCTTATCAAACAAGGTTGGATTATTGCCTCTAGCCCTGATGTAACGGCGATTGACCATCCTTTCTTGGATGTTTTCTTATTGCAATGTGAAGGTGGTGTGGATCCTGTTGTTGCAAATGCTGCACCAATTATTGAAGCAAAGACAAGCAAAAAGAAGGCGACGACAGATTTACCAAAAGATGCTGATCCTGCTGCTGAAGAGATGCCAGCTCCTGCAATTGTTGCGGCGCCGCCACCAAAAGATCCTGCTGGGCAGTAGGATTAAAATTTGCAATTGGGAAATTGGTTTCCTTTGCCAATGCGGGCTTAAGCTTTTTGTGAAACTCACCCCTTGGGATTTCTATTAATCCAAATTGTTCAAGATGCGGGTTATAGAATTGTGCGTCCAATAATTGGAAATTTGCAAATTTTAAGGCGGCAACAAGATGGATAAGCGCGTATTTGCTTGCATTTGTTGCGCGCGAAAACATACTTTCCCCAAAAAACACACCGCCCAAACTTACACCATATAATCCGCCAATAAGTTTTTTATTATCCCAAACCTCGATGCTATGGGCGTTGCCCATGGCATTCAATGAACAATAAAGCGAAATTATCGGTGCATTAATCCACGTTTCGCGGCGTTTATTATCAGTTTCTGCGCAGGCTTCGATTACCCTTTTGAAATCCTGATTAACGCTAATATCATATTTATGCTTGTTGAATTCGCGTTTTAAACGACGCGGAATATGAAAATTATCAAGCGGTATTATTCCCCGAAGCTCAGGGTCGATAATCATAATATTTGGGTCATCTGCACTTTCCGCCATCGGGAAAACCCCGTTTTGGTACAATTCTAACAGATTTAAAGGACCAAACATCGCGATGTAATTATTGACCTGATTTGTCTTCCTCTAGCCATTTTTCAAGCCAGTGAATATTATAATCACCATTTAAAATATCACTGTTTTGCAAAAGTCGTAGGAATAATGGTGTTGTAGTTTTAGGGCCAGAAATCACCATTTCAGACAATGCACGTTTTAGGCGCATAAGACAGTCATAGCGATCTTTGCCATGAACGATAAGTTTGCCGATTAATGAATCATAATATGGCGGAATTTTATATCCGTCATAAATTGCAGAATCGAGGCGAACACCAAGACCACCTGGCGCATGGAATTCAGTAATCATTCCAGGGCATGGCGCAAATGTTTGTGGGTCTTCGGCATTAATACGGCATTCAATCGCAACACCGTTAAATTTAATATCTTCTTGTGTGAAAGACAGCGGCAGACCAGAAGCAATACGAATCTGTTCACGAACCAAATCGATGCCAGTAATTGCTTCGGTAACTGGGTGCTCAACTTGAAGGCGGGTATTCATTTCGATGAAATAGAATTTGCCATCTTCATAAAGGAATTCAATTGTTCCCACCCCAAGATAGCCCAATGCCTTAATTGCTTTAACAACAACCGAGCCAATTTCAAATCGTTCAGAAGCGTTTAGTGCAGGAGAGGGTGCTTCTTCCCATACTTTTTGGTGGCGGCGTTGTAATGAACAATCGCGTTCGCCAAGGTGGACAACATTGCCATGAGAATCGGCAACAACCTGAATTTCAATATGTCGTGGTAATGAAAGATATTTTTCAAGATATACAGTATCATCACCAAACGCATTTTTTGCTTCTGAGCGGGCAGTAGAAAGTGCAAAGCTCATTTCTTCTTTATTCATGGCTATTTTCATGCCACGACCGCCACCGCCAGCAGATGCTTTTACCAAAACTGGATAACCAATTTTTTCGGCAATTTTGAATGCATCTTCATCATTAGTGATTGCACCATCTGAACCAGGAACAACAGGGATACCGGCACGGGCAACCGCCTCTTTCGCAGTAATTTTGTCGCCCATCATGCGAATATGTGCAGGTTTTGGTCCAATAAAGGTCATGCCATGATCTTCAACAATTTCTGCAAAACGTGCGTTTTCAGATAAGAAGCCATAGCCAGGGTGAACTGCTTGTGCGCCAGTGATTTCACAGGCAGAAATAATCGCAGGAATGTTAAGATATGATTGCGCGCTTGGTGGTGGGCCAATACAAACGCTTTCATCGGCAAGCCGTACGTGCATAGCGTCAGAATCAGCGGTTGAGTGAATGGCAACGGTTGAGATGCCCATTTCTTTACATGCACGGTGAACGCGCAATGCAATTTCGCCACGGTTGGCAATCAATATCTTTTCAAACACTTTATTCACCTTATTCAATAATACACAATGCTTCGCCGTATTCGACGGGCTGGGCATCGGTAACAAGGATTTCTTTAAGGACACCCGATGCGGTTGCAGTAACCGAATTCATGGTTTTCATTGCTTCGATGATGAATAATTGTTGACCTTCTTTCACAGTATCACCAACTTTTGCGAATACAGACGCACCCGGTTCAGGTGAAAGGTAAATTGTTCCAACCATAGGAGATGTAACAGCGTTTCCTTTTGCTTTAACTTCAGCAACTGGAGCAGCAGCAGCGACAGGCGCAGCGGCGACTGGTGCAGCAACCGGAGCCGCAGCAACAGGAGCGGCGGCAACCACTGTTTGAGTTATGTTACGGGTTACACGAATTTTCGTACCCTCATGGTCGATTCCGATTTCGGTAAGTTCGTTATCACGAAGGATTTTTGCTAGATCCTTAACTAATTTGGTATCAAAGCCGTTATTGCTCGGCATCACAATCTCCAGATAATTATGGTTTAATACGCTATTATAGCAATATTTAAACTTCCGCTACGTTAATTTTTTCACTATCCCATTAATGGCAAGGATATAAGAGTCAATTCCAAAACCTGCAATTACACCATTGGAAACGGGGCTGATAAAGCTCTTATGGCGGAATTCTTCGCGGGCATGGGGGTTCGAAAGGTGGACTTCAACCTTAAGAATGTCGATGGCTTTTAATGCATCATACAAGCCGACCGAAGTATGTGTAAGCGCGCCAGCATTCAATATAATTGCAATTGCATTTGTACGCGCCTCGTGAAGCCAATCAATTATTTGCCCTTCATGATTTGATTGCATAAATTTTACATCGTAACCGGCCGCATTGGCTGTTTTAACGCAAATATTTTCAATATCTTTCAGTGTCTCCGAACCATATATTTCAGGCTCTCTCGTGCCAAGAAGGTTTAGGTTTGGTCCATTGATAATATAAATTGGCTTTGTCATATAAGTCCTTTAGCTTAAATACGACTTCTGTTAAAGGATATTTTCATAAGAATAAAAATGGTGCTGTTTTGAGTAAAGAAAAAATCGTAATAAATGGTGAAGAACATGTAATTGCATCAGGAAAAAATCTTGATGACTTGCTTGATATTCTTGAACTTGAAAAAAGATCCATCGCAATTGAATTAAATCAGAATCTTATACCTAAATCTGAATGGGTAAATCATATAGTTAAATCCGGCGATAAAATTGAAATTGTGCAATTTGTCGGCGGCGGATTTTGAGGGAAAGTAAAATGGAAAATGACACTTGGTCAGTCGCGGGTAAAGTTTTTAACTCACGTTTGATTATTGGAACTGGTAAATATAAAACCTATGAAGAAAATGCCGCTGCGGCACGTGCCTCTGGCGCTGAAATTGTTACGGTTGCGGTGCGGCGGGTTAATCTTACCGATAAATCACAGCCGCTTTTAACGGATTTTGTAAGCCCGAAAGAATTTACCTATCTTCCCAATACTGCTGGTTGTTTTACTGCCGATGATGCGTTGCGTACCTTGCGTCTTGCCCGTGAAGCCGGTGGTTGGTCATTGGTCAAATTAGAAGTTTTAAGCGACCAAAAAACCCTTTATCCTGATATGGAAGAAACCTTAAAAGCCACCAAAGTTTTGGTTGCAGAAGGTTTTGACGTAATGGTTTACGCCTCTGATGATCCGGTTTATGCCCGCAAGTTAGAAGATGCTGGTGCGGCGGCAATTATGCCATTGGGTGGTTTGATTGGTTCAGGCCTTGGGATTCAAAACCGTATCAATATCCGACTTATTGTTGAACAGGCACGGGTTCCAGTTTTGGTTGATGCGGGTGTTGGTACGGCATCTGATGCAACAATTGCAATGGAATTGGGTTGTGATGGCGTTTTGATGAATACCGCAATCGCCGAAGCCAAAAACACAGTTTTAATGGCAAGCGCAATGAAACATGCAGTTATTGCGGGGCGTAAGGCGTATTTGGCTGGTCGGATGGGGCTTAAGCGCTATGCCGATCCATCAAGCCCGCTTGCTGGTCTTATATAATTTTATTTAAAATTGATACAAAAAGCCGGAATCTGCATCGCAAATTCCGGCTTTTATAAATTCAAAAACTATTTGCCTGCATCCTCTGCACCCAATGCGGCTTCTAATTCTTCGACTTTAAAGCCAGAGATGAGTTTTCCGTTTACCAAAAAGCCTGGAGTTCCGCTGATTCCAGCTTGTGATGCCTGATCTTGGACTTTTTTGAGATATTTCTCAATTTCTGGGTTTTGCATATCTTTTTGTAGCTTAACCGTATCCAGTCCGACAGAAGTCGCGATTTGAATTATTTGGTCTGTGCTTAAATCGCCTTGTGCCTGCATTAATGCATTATGGAATTCAACGTATTTTCCCTGCGCTTTGGAGGCATAGGCCGCCTTTGCCGCAATTAGCGAGTTTGCAGACAGAATTGGAAGTTCTTTGAAAATGTAGCGAACATTCGGATGGGTTTTCATATAGCTGACCATCCATGGGTTTGCCGCATGACAGAAACCGCACTTGTAATCAAAAAATTCAACCAAAGTAACCTTTGCATCTTTTGGGCCAAAAGAAAGTTCCGAAGCGTCACTGATTATTGATGAAAATGCTTTTGAGGCGTTTTCGTTTAACATACGTGTTTGCTGTGCTTCAAACGCTTGCTGCGCTTCTAATAAGATTTGTGGGTCGGTTACCAAAGTATCACGAACCAAAACCCTTACTGCGGCCTGTTGTTCTTTAGTAAGGGATGCAAGAATAGCCGTATTGTCTTGCTTTTTGGCTTCTTCGGTTTGGCTCATAACCGATTTGTCTTCTTTTTTATTGCATGAAACCACGCCTAATAAGGCGATTGCCAAAAATATATGTCCAGAAAGCATTCTTTTACGCATATTGCACTCCATTAACCCGTGAATAGGCTAATTATTCGGTAAATATTGGGTTAATTATTTATTTGCTTTGGCGGCTTTGGCGGCAGCCTCTTCGGTAACGTTACGAATATCACTTGCCCGCTGCCATGATGGGGTATGGCGATCAAATTTACGCATAGCCGCTTGTGCGAAACGATTAGCGCGTTCATAGTCACCAAGGGCAAATGCTTCTTCGGCGGTTGCAAGTCTGGCAAGGCCATCTTTGCCTTGCTTATCGGCGACAATTGCAATTTGATTCCACGCAAAGGCATTGTCATCCTCAAGCCTAACCGCATTGCGTAATTCGGTCTCTGCCTTTTCTAAATCTTCATTTGTGCCAAGATTTATATAGGTTCTTGCAAGGCCAATTCGCAAAAGTGAATCATTTTGCTCTAATGCAACTGATTTTTGATAATAGGGAAGTGCCTTTGCAGCTTGCCCATTTTCAAAGTAAATTTGCCCCATAAGTTCTTGAAAATATGGATTATTAGGTTCAGCATCAATAAGTTTTTTTACTGCATTGGTTGCCAATTCTAAATCTGGAGCACGGTAATATGCAATTGCCCGCGCATATTGGGCAGGAATTGAATTATCGCTAAAGGGATATTTAACGTAAACCTGCTGACCAGTATATAAAAAGCCATATAATTTGGCCTGCGCTAGGGCAAAGCGTTGTTTATCGCTATCGCTATCAACAGTTTTTAAATAAGGGCTTGAAGCGGCACGACGTTCAAGTGCGTCTATCCTATCTGTTGAAAGAGGGTGCGAACGGAAAAATTCGGTTCGTCTCGCCTCTGACATAACTTCTTGATAACGGAATCTTTCAAAAAAATCGATTAGCCCTTGGGGCGATTGATGCGTTGTTTCAAGATATTGCAAAGCAGCCTGATCCGCACTTGATTCTTGAGTACGTGTATATGAATAAAAGCTTAGAATCGCAAATTGTTGTGAACTCGCCAATAATGCAGCACCGGCATCGGGCGCGCCGGCGGCAATTGCAACAATTCCAAGTGCAATAGTGACATAAGCGGGAACCATTGCTTCTTTTTCAGCTTGTGACGATCTTGCAAGGTGTCCGCCGGCAATGTGGCCAGTTTCGTGGGCAATTACCCCTTTTAACTGATTTGGACTTGTTGCCTCTAATATTGTTCCGGCATTGACAAACATTTTTTGTCCATCGGTTACAAAGGCGTTTATTTCTTTATCATTTACAAGATAGATTTTGATATCATTTGGGTTTAATCCCGCCGCCACAAATAATGGGTCTGAATAATCGCGAACAAGTTTTTCAATTTCGGAATCTCTAACCAATGATTGCGCTTTTGATGCGGCGGGCAATAATGCAACCGCAAAAGCCATCACAAAATATGAAAACCTTCGTTTAAACAAATTAATCACCTTATTTTGATCCAGTTTATTATTATGTCATGAACACAGGATGAATCAAAGACAATATTAATTGCTTTCAGAAATTTTGCCAATTATTTCTAATTTATCTGTATCAAATAATTGGGATTTTGCGGCAAGTAACATTTCATTTAACTGTGCTTTGCTTATTTCCTCATTACGCGATAAAAACCACATGAAATTACCATTTGGTGATGCAACAATCGCATTTTGATAATTTGGGTCAAGATAAATAATCCAATAATTACCTTGTCCTTTAGGTAAAGGTATTGGGGCAAAATTCACCGCAAGTTTGGTATTATTAGAACCTTTTATAACGCTTGCTTTGGCCTTAAAGCTTTTGATGCGCCCATCATTATAATAGCAAGTATTGACTACATTGACCCATGTTGCCGAGGTAAGCGAATATTGTGCCGTAGCTTTAGGACAATCTTTTTCAAAGCTTGATGGATATCTGGCAATCTCATGCCATGTGCCGACATATTTTGTTACATCAACAGAGGCAACAGTTTTTAATTCAGGTGCATTTTTTGGGCGACCATCAACAAGAGCCATGCAGCCGCCCAAAAAGGATATAAATATAAATGCGCTAATTATTTTAAAATAATTATTGTTCTTCTGAGTTTCCGAATAATTTTGATGCATTCCTTGCCCACCAGCCCGTTTTCCGTTGTGGACGCGGGCCGCTTTCATCACTGCTAGTTGTTTCACTAGCTTGTGTATCTGAAGATTTTGGCATCTTTGTGGTATTATCAGATTTTACTTCAACATTTGTTTCAGGAACACTTGCAGAAATAGTGGCTTCAGTTGCTTTTGGTTTTCTTCCGCGTGGTTTTTTCACGGGTTTTTCAACCGTAACTTCTGGGGTCGCAGCAGTTTCGGCAACAACTTCAGTAGTTTCAGAAACCTTTGGCTTACGGGTTCTTGCCCTAGATGGCTTAGCTGGTTTTTCAGTAACAACTTTTTCAACCGCTTTTGCTTCAATAGCATTTTCAGGTGCGCTTGTTTCAACAACAGTTTCAAGGGCTGTTTCAGGCTGTGCTGAACTATCTGAATTTTCAGATGGTGCATTTTTGTTTCTGGCTGCACGCATTCCAAATAGACCGCGCCCACCGCGTTTTCCACGACGACGTCGAGAGTTTCTTGACTCTTCACTTTCGTTTGTTGTTTCAGTGGCTTCGGTGGTTTCAACAACTTCTTCAGAAGCAGCTTCACCTTCAGTTACAATAGTCGCAACAGGGTTTGCATCGCTTGCTTCGCCTTTATTTCTACCACGGCGACGTGATTTGCGTCTTCTGCTGTTTTTCGAAACAACAACTTCCGCAGTTTCTGCAACATCATTTTCAATTGCGTCTTCTGCTTCTTCGGCAGCGTCTTCTTTGGCAACTGCTTCTGCGGCTTCTTTGATAAAGTTAAAGTTAAAGTCAGGCTCTTCGGTTGATTCACCCATTGAAACGAAGTCAATTTCATATTTGCCCTGCGGCATTGTTGCGTCCGCAAGGATCTTAACAACTACATGGCGTGAAATTTCGAGCATTGCAATATGAGTGCGTTTTTCATTCAACAAATATAGAGCCGTGTTTACATCGGTTTTAACAACCAATTCGCAATTTTTACGACCACCAACTTGCGCCTCTATATCGCGAACAATTTGCGTTGCATTCGATGATGAAGAGCGTACACGACCAAAGCCAGAGCATACTTCACAAACATGGCTTGAACCTTCAAGAACGCCAGTACGACGACGTTGGCGTGAGATTTCCATGAGGCCAAAGTTAGATATTTTGCCCATTTGTACGCGTGCACGGTCAAGACGTAATGCTTCTTTAACGCGTTTTTCAACGGCGCGGTCATTACGTGCTTCATCCATATCGATGAAGTCAATAACTATTAGGCCGGCAAGGTCGCGCATGCGCATTTGGCGCGCAACTTCGTCTGCGGCTTCAAGATTTGTTTTAAGTGCGGTTTGTTCAATCGAGCGTTCACGTGTGGATTTGCCCGAGTTTACGTCAACTGCAACCAATGCTTCGGTTTGGTTGATAACAATATAACCACCTGATTTTAAATGCACCACACCGCTATGGATTGATGATAGCATCTTTTCAACGCCAAGTTTTGAGAAAAGCGGCATAGTATGTTTATATTGATGAACTTTGCGTGCATGAGAAGGAATAAGCATTTTTACAAAGTCTTTTGCTTCTTTGTATGCATTTTCGCCTTCAATAACGATTGAGCCGACATCTTTGTTATAAAGATCGCGGATTGCGCGTTTAACAAGGCTTTCTTCTTCATGGATTAGGGCAGGGGCAACCGATTCCAAAGTGCGGGTGCGGATATTGTCCCATAGGCGCAATAAATATTCATAGTCGCGTTTGATTTCTGTCTTATTGCGTTTTGCGCCAGCCGTACGAATGATAAGCCCCATACCTTTTGGAACTTCAAGTTGGGAAACAATTGATTTAAGGCGTTTTCTGTCTCCCGCTGCGGTGATTTTTCGCGAAATACCGCCGCCACGCGGGGTGTTTGGCATTAAAACGCAATAACGACCAGCAAGTGAAAGATAGGTTGTTAAAGCCGCGCCTTTATTGCCACGTTCTTCTTTTACAGCCTGTACCAACATGATTTGGCGGCGTTTTAGGACGTCCTGAATTTTATAACGACGGGCAACCGCACGGCGTGCGCGCTGATTTTCTTCATCATCTTCAAACGCCTCTTCATCAACGCTATTGGCCTCTTCTTCAATCAAAGCCTCACGGTCGGCAACTGGAATTTGATAATAATCTGGGTGAACCTCAGAAAATGCCAAGAAGCCATGGCGTGGTGATCCAAAATCAACAAAACACGCTTGTAGAGAAGGCTCTACGCGTGTGACTTTTGCAAGATAGATATTTCCACGAATTTGTTGTTTGGCTTTGGTCTCGATATCAAATTCTTCTAAATTTTGACCATCCAAAACTACTACACGGGTCTCTTCCTCGTGTGCAGCGTCTATTAACATTGTTTTTGACATTAAATTTCTCTCCTGCGGGAGATAACAATATTCTTAATGCAGCACCAAGGCGGCAGATTGCATCAAATCCCGCGTGTTTTTTAAAAAATAATTTTGAAATTATTTGCGAATGGGGTGTGCAGATTTGTAAACAGCCGTCAGCAGACACACTATTATTAAAGAATTGCCTTTTTATAAGCTGGGCAAAAAATGCCATTTCTACGCACACAATAATACTTAAAACCCTGCGCCCAAATGCCTGAATTATTTATTTAATTCACGAATTCAAGCGCATAAATCCGAAATTTGGGCAATTAACCTAATGGTTTCCACCCAATTTACATTCCATTAAGGTGAAAAAGTTAAAATAGCAATACTAGATTAAAAGATATGCGCATAAGTTAAATTTGCATCATTCATAATATTTGTCTATGTCACTGACTCGACATATTGGTGACAAACTAATAATGGCGAGTTTAGTTTAGATTTGGCAAAAAGATTAAATATGTTTTTACAGAAAAAATTTTTACGTTTAATCATTTTCGCACTGATTATTGTGCCGCTTTTAGTGTTTGGAATTACTAAAGCTGTTGGTTTATTTATGAATTCTTCTGAAACCAATAATGCACAATCAGCAGGTTATGCCTTGGCGGCGGACGCAAACTCTATTGCCGCCCAAAATCAAGTTTTAAAAATATATGGCTTTAGGATAGAAGAAAAAGATAACTCAACTTATATATCAGTTAAAACAAGTCGTGATTTTAATTATAAAATTTTCTCATTAACGCAGCCTTCAAACCGTTTGGTGATTGATTTTGAAAGAGCAGAGTGGAAATTTGGCTCACCAAATGGTGGACTAATTGCTGGCAAGGGGCTGATTAAACAAATACGTTACGCACTTAAATCAGAGCAACAGTCTAGGATTGTTCTTGATTTGCAAAAGCCTGTAAAAGTAACAAGCCAACAATTTAATAATGAAATTGGCGGGCGTTTTTTAACTATCAAATTGGATAATTCTGATTTTAAAACTTTTGCGAGCCAGCAACCAAAGCAATTACCAAAATCTACGCAAATTATTACACCGGTTTCATCAAAATCAGGCAAGGGTAAATATACGATTGTGATTGATGCTGGTCATGGTGGTCATGACCCAGGCGCATTGGGAATAACAAACGGCGTATTTGAAAAAAATGTGACTTTATCAAGTGCGCTATTATTGCGCGATATCTTGCGCCGCGATTCACGTTTTAATGTGATTATGACGCGCTCAAGTGATGTATTTCTTCCGCTCGAAAAAAGAATCATTATTGCGCGCGATTTACGTGCAGATTTGTTTATTTCGCTTCATGCTGATTCTGCTGGTGGTGCAAAGGCGCAAGGCGCAACTGTCTATACGCTAAGTGAAGAGGGCGGGGATAGATCGCGCCGGTTATTAAACCGCGATAATTGGACGGTTGTTCCGCCAAATCGCACTAATGATAATACAGTTACCGAAATTTTGCGCGATTTAACGCAACGCGATACAAAAAACCAATCTGCGGTTTTTGCTGAAAACATATTGTTAAACATCAAAGACGCAGGGCCTTTAACATCATCATCACACCGTCGTGCTGGTTTCTTTGTGCTATTATCGCCGACAGTACCGGCGGTTTTGTTAGAGATGGGCTTTATTACTGATCCTGATGATGAGGCACGCCTGACAAATTCAGACTTTAGAAATAAGCAAATGTCTGGTGTGGCAAAGGCAATCAAAGAATATTTTGATAGCAAGGATTTGAAAAAATAATCATCATTTTGATGGTCTATATAGACATAATAGTCTGTAATTCTGTGCTTTATAGACTTGAAACAACGTGGCAAAAGCCATAAGCCAAATCAGTTTCTTGTAAAATGGAAACCATTTAAATTTCGGCAAAGTTTGAAATACGGGTTGCAAATGCGCTTTTTTAAAAAATTACTAGGCGTTATTATACTTGCCGGAATTGCTATCGGCGTTGTTGTTGCTGCGATATTATTGTCATTATCGCTTTCAACATTGCCTGATCACCAAAAATTGGCCGATTATAAACCAAATGTTTCATCAAGTGTCTATTCTGCTGAAGGAAAGCAAATTGGCTCTTTTGCGCTTGAAACCCGTGCTTATATGCCACTTGAAAAAATTCCCAACCATGTGATTGCTGCTTTTATGGCGGCGGAAGACAAAGATTTTTATAGCCATAATGGCGTTGATCCCATGGGTATCGCTAGGGCTATGATATATAATATCACAACGATTGGTGAAGGGCGTCGCATGCAGGGTGCGTCAACAATCACGCAACAGGTTGCCGAAAACGTGCTTATTCCTGATGGCAATCAAAAACGTGGTCTTGATAAATATATAACAAAAATTCAAGAAGCACTTATTTCTGTTCGTATTGAAGAAATTCTTACAAAAGACCAAATTATGGAAATCTATCTTAATCAGATTTTCCTTGGCTTTAGATCGTATGGCGTTGAGGCAGCGTCACAAACATATTTTCAGAAAAGCGTACGTGACGTAAGCATTTCACAGGCTGCATATCTTGGCACTCTTCCAAAAGCGCCAAATAACTATAATCCGGTTAAACATCCTGACCGTGCGCTTGCACGTCGTAATTGGGTTATTTCAAGAATGGTTGCAAATGGCTTTATTACCGCGCAACAGGGCGAAGAAGCAAAGAAAGACCCAATAGATTATCAGCCTCATCCTCGTGGTTCTTGGACTAATAGTGATGCGGGTGAATTTGTTGAAGAGGTTCGTCGCGACCTAATTCGTCGCTTTGGTAAAGGTGCGCCTTATAATAAAGGGTTCATTATTTCAACTACTGTTGAATTAGATGCACAAAAGGCGGCTCGTGCAGCGTTGCAGGCTGGCCTTGACCGCATGAACCCAACACGTATGCGTGGCTTTAAGGGTGCGGTTGGTATCCTAACCCTTGACGACCAATGGAAAGACAAACTAGCCCGTGCAAAATATTGGCGCCCTGATCCTGCTTCTCGGCTGGCGGTTGTTTTGGATGGTGGGCAAAATTATGGATTGCAAACCGGCGAGAAATTCTTAATCCCACAAGCTGATAAGGATTGGGCGTATCGTTCCGGTAAAGCATTAGATGATGGCCAAATTGTTTGGGTCAACCGTCTTGATGCTAAAACATATCAATTATTGCGTTCGCAAAACTTACAAGGTGCTCTAGTTTCTCTGAATGTTCATACGGGGGCCGTTATTGCAATGGCGGGTGGTTATGATGCCGATGATTCAGGTTTTAACCGTGCCACGCAGGCAAAGCGTCAGGTTGGTTCTACTGTTAAGCCATTTATATATGCAGCAGCACTTGAAAATGGCATGACGCCTGAAACCAAAATTTCAGATTCTAAAATTACTGGTGGGGGTTGGGGGCCTGAAAACTCTGACAGACGCTATTATGGTGTTATTACGCTTAAGCAAGGTTTGGTTCTTTCGCGGAACACAGTAACGGTTCGTATTGCGCGCCGTATTGGTATGCGCCGCATCGCCGATTATGCCCGCCGCTTTGGTGTTTACGATGATTTGCCAAATGATTTGACAATGGCATTAGGTGCAGGTGAAACCACCGTTTTACGTATGACATCAGGCTTTGCAGTATTCCCGAATGGTGGTCGTTATGTGCCACCGGTTTATTTTGATAGACTTCAGGATATGCGCGGTAAAACCGTTTGGCGTGCCGATAGAAGAACCTGTTCTGATTGTGATGTTGCATTTGATCCAAATGCCCAACCACCACATATTGAACCAAATGGAACGCAGGTTATTTCGCCGCGCACTGCATGGGAAATGGTGACTATCATGCGTGAAGTTGTGACCAGCGGTACTGGGCGTGCCGCACAATTTAGCCACCCTGTCGCTGGTAAAACTGGCACCACCAACGATTATAAAGATGCATGGTTTATTGGTTATACGCCATCATATGCAACTGGCGTTTATGTCGGTTATGATCGTCCGAAAACAATTGCAAGTGGTGCGGCAGGCGGTGTTGTTTCAGCGCCAATATTTAGGGCTTATATGGAAGCAATGCTTAAAGATAAGCCAATTGAACAATTTGTTCCAACAAAAGAAGTTCTTGATGAAATTGGCGCAGAAGAACGTTTGAACATTCTTGCTAATTTGCAATCTAGCTCATCTCGTAATGGTGGTAAAAAGACCACTACTAACGCTGCTGATGGAAAATCAAAAGTTGGCGTTGTTGCGAAAGATGAAGTTATAGAATAGCTATGGCTTAATGGGGTTTTTTATGCGAGCCGAAATCGAGGCTTTGAAAGCAGATATATCTAAATCTATCAATTTATTGCGCAAACGCCTTAATTGGGATGAGGCAACACGCAGATTTGATGAGCTAGAAGCACTTAGCCAGACCCAAGATTTTTGGGATAGCCCGCAAAAGGCACAGGCTTTAATGCGTGAAAAAAACAAAATTCAAATTTCAATTGATGAAATTACGTCATTGGAACGTGAATTGAATGATAATATTGAACTTGCCGAACTTGCCGATTTAGAGGGTGATGAAGACCTAATTAATGAGGCACAGTTAAACCTTGAAAATGCAAAACAGCATGCAAGTAAGGCAGAAATTCAAGCACTTTTATCTGGTGAAGCGGATGGCAATGATTGCTATATCGAAATCAATGCCGGTGCGGGTGGTACTGAAAGCTGTGATTGGGCTTCTATGTTGCTGCGGATGTATTCACGTTGGGCTACTGCATCTGGTTATGAAGTTGAGTATGTCGATGAGAATGCCGGTGAAGAAGCGGGCATAAAGTCGGCTACATTGCTTATAAAGGGTCTTAATGCCTATGGTTGGCTAAAGACAGAGGCGGGGGTGCATCGTTTGGTGCGAATATCGCCATTTGATTCTAATGCGCGCCGCCATACCTCATTTGTAAGTGTTTGGGTTTATCCCGTTATTGATGATAATATTGAGGTTGATGTTCAGGAAAAAGATGTGCGGATTGATACATATCGTGCATCTGGTGCAGGTGGGCAGCATATTAACAAAACTGATTCTGCCGTTCGTATTACGCACATTCCAACTGGTATAGTCGCTGCTTCGCAACAAGACAGATCGCAACATCGTAACCGTGAGATTGCATGGAATATGCTAAGGGCGCGTCTATACGAACTTGAATTGCAAAAGCGTGAGGCGGCAAGCCAGGTCGTAGAGGATAATAAAACCGATATTGGCTGGGGGCATCAAATTCGTTCTTATGTTTTACAGCCATATCAAATGGTTAAAGATCTTAGGACCAATGTTGAAACATCCGATACACAAGGCGTCTTGGATGGGGATTTAGATGCCTTTATGGCGGCCGCCTTGGCGCAAAAAGTGGGACATTCCGAAGATTAATAAAAAAGCCCCCGAATCTCGGAGGCTTTTATAAATATATTTTGTTGAATCTAAACGGCAAATGCCTCTTTTAATTCTTTTGAAATTGCAACTTCTTCAGTATTTTCTTTAGCTTCGGTTTCAGCTTCTACTTCGGTTTTTTCTTGAGTAGCATCATCTATTTCGACGGAATTTTCTTCAACCTTTTTTTCGGCTTTAGCTTTAGTTGCTTTTTTAGTTTTTGGCTTTGCTTCTTCGCTAACGACCTTGTCTTCGATTGCTAAGGTTTCTTCAGAAAGTGGGTCGGCAACGCGTTTTGAGCGACCTTCAAACATGCCACCTTCTTCGATAATAAGAACGCTATGTGTAAGGTCGCCTTCAATAGCGCCATTACCAGCAAGCATTATTGTGCGTGCAGTTACATTACCAGTGATTTTACCACGAACTGTCGCTGTTTCCGCAACAACATTACCTGATACAATGCCGTCTCTTCCTAGCGTGAAAAGTCCGCAACGAATGTCACCTTCAACAGCACCTTCTACTACGAGGTCGCTACCAGAAATGATTGAACCAAGTATTTTTACATCGCTTGCGATTACCGAGGTTGGTTTTTTAACAACGACCGGTGCAGGAGTAGCCTCAGGAGTTGGCATTTCAACAATAGTTGCTTTTTCTTTTTTGCGTCCCCACATATTTAGACCTTTCGATTTTAAAACCTGTGCTTCCCAAAATTTGATAATTTAGGCAAGCTAAAAATAAAAATTTTCGGATTTATACAGATTAAATCTCTTTAATTGCCTTTAAAACTTCCTGAACATGTCCAGTAACTTTAACTTTGCGCCAAATTTGGGCAATTTTAAGGTTTTCATCTAATAAAAATGTTGCGCGTTCAGTACCCATATATTTTTTACCATACATGGATTTTTCAACCCAGACACCGTATTCTGTCTGAACCTTTAATTCCTCATCCGAAGCCAAAATAACTTTTAAATCATGTTTGGCTTTGAATTTATCATGGCTTTTTACGCTGTCTTTTGAAATACCAACAATAATTGTGTTTAAAGCTGCAAATTCAGAAACGTTTTCAGAGAATTGAATTGCCTCCGAAGTGCAGCCAGAAGTGTCATCTTTTGGATAAAAATAGATAACAACCTTTTTGCCTTTTTGCGCTGATAAATCAAAATCAACGCCGTTGTCAGCAGGTAGTTTGAATGTTGGTGCGGTATCGCCGATATTAAGTGTCATTTATTGCTCCCGTAATTTTGTTATCATTTTTTCTTGACAATAATGTGTTTCTTTTTGCTTGAAGATAATTTTACACTGTCTTTAGCATCAAATATAGCTGTGGCAGGCGAGGTAACATCATTTATTTTAACGTCATCAATGCTTACGCTATTGTTTGCAGCGGCTTTTTTTGCTTCTGAATTTGATGCAAAAAGGCCTGCTTTAACGAAAAGTGCCGCAATGCTTAGGTCGCTTTCAATTTCAAGATCGATAGTTGGTAAACCAGACGTATCACCACCTTGTGACGTAAATTGTGCCTGCGCCGCTGATAAAGCGCTATTTGCGGCATCTCTACCATGAAGTAATGTAGTTATTTCATTAGCAAGTATTTTCTTTGCCTCATTTATTTCTGCGCCTTGAAGTGCTTCTAGGCGTTTGATTTCATCAAGCGGTAATTCAGTAAATAGTCGTAATAATTTACCAACATCGGCGTCATCAACATTACGCCAATATTGCCAGAAATCAAAACTTGGAAGCAGGTCACCGTCAAGCCATACAGCGCCAGAAACAGTTTTACCCATTTTTTGACCAGCTGAATTCATTAAAAGTGGCTGTGTTACGCCAAAAACCTCACGGTTATCAACGCGGCGGCAAAGTTCAACACCTTGAATAATATTCCCCCATTGGTCAGAACCACCCATTTGCAATACACAACCGTAACGGCGCGAAAGCTCAAGGAAATCATAGGCTTGTAAAAGCATGTAATTGAATTCAAGGAAAGTTATCGGAATTTCATCGTCAAGGCGACGTTTTACAATTTCCAAAGCAATCATTTTATTGACGGTGAAATGGCGACCAATTTCTGAAAGCATTTCAAGCCATGAAACTTTTTCAAGCCATTCAATATTATCAACCATCAAGGCTTTGCCATTTGAAAAATCAATTAATTTATCAAATACTTTTTGAATGCCGCGTTTATTTTCTTCAATTTTTTCAAGAGTTAAAACTGGGCGCGCCTCGTTTTTAAATGATGGATCGCCAATTCGTGTTGTGCCTGAGCCCATTAAGGTAATAGGCTTACCACCGCACTGTTGAAAACGGCGTTGAAACATTATTTGGGTCAGTGAACCGACATGAAGGCTAGGTGCGGTGCAGTCATAACCAATATAGCCAACTAATTCGCGTTTACCTTGCTCGGCTTCAAGGGCAATCTTATCAAGGCCCTCAAGGTCGGAAGATTGATAATAATGTCCACGTTCCATAATCATATTGATGAAAGCCGACTTTGGCTTGAAATCAGAAATTATGGTGGTGTTTTGCGATGACATTTTAATCAAATACCTCTAATTAGTTGGTTAGTTTAAATTTAGATGTTGGCATTAACAAAGACAAAGCCTTTTTTAAAGGGCTTTATGGCATAATTAAGGGGAAAAATGTGCAATCTTTCTGGTCAATAGGATTAATGACAGGAACGGCGCTTGATGGCTATGCCGATGTTGCCATGATAAAGACAGATGGTCATAAAGTTATTGAACTTGGCGAATATGCTCTTGTTCCTTATTCGGAAGAAAAAAGAACAATTTTAGCGGACGCAGTTCAGGCGGCTCTTAGATGGCAATTTAATGGGCAAGCTCCCGAAATTTTTACCTTGGCTACTGAGACAATTACTGAAATTTATGCAAATGCAATCAATGCCTTATTAAAACAAGCTAATATGAAACCTTCTGATATTAGTTTTGTTGGTGGTCATGGATTAACAGTTCTCCATATACCGCCAAAAAATGATAATTATGGTAAAACCCTACAATTGCTTGACGGTGAAAAACTGGCAAAGATGACGGGAATAAAAACAATATATGATTTCCGAACAAATGATGTGAAACATGGCGGGCAGGGTGCGCCACTTGCGCCAATTTATCATGCTGCAATGTTGAAATATGCACGAATCAACGCCCCTGCGGCGGTTTTAAATTTGGGTGGCGTTGCCAACCTAACCTATTGGGGTGGCGAAAACGGTGATATTGATAAATTGGCGGCATTTGATTGCGGCCCCGCCAACGGCCCAATTAATGAATGGGTAGAGCTTCACAATAAAGGAAAATATGATGAAAATGGTGAATTTGCGAAGGCTGGCAAAGTTCATCAAAATATAATTGATATGGTTTTGTCCGATGCTTGGTTTGGTCAACCATATCCAAAGTCACTGGATCGCTATGATTATAGTGCAAAAATTGTTTCTGGGCTATCCCTTGAGGATGGTTGTGCAACATTATCTTCGCTTGTGGCGCAAGCCATAAACAAAGGGCTAGATTTATTTGAAAAACGTCCCACAACGCTTGTCGTTGCAGGTGGTGGACGGAAAAATCCAAAACTTGTTGAAGATATCAAGGCAATAACAAAAACCAATATTATTGATGCTGATGAAATTGGGCTTAGGGGGGATGCTGTTGAGGCGGAATGCTTTGCATTTCTTGCAGCTCGCTCTGTATTAGGGCTTCCGATTTCATTTCCTGAAACTACAGGCGTGCAAAAACCGCTGTCTGGTGGCATTGGCTCTTCTTAAGAACGAGGATTTACTAAATATTATCTAAAGTTTGAGATATAATTGATATAATTTATTTAGCATTCCGCAATACTGTAATACCGGAGGAGTAAATCATGCCGGTTGAATTATTAAAATTATCACCAACAACTGATACAGATTTATTTGTTGAAGAAGAGATTGCAAGTGATGCAGTTAACATCGAGTATGTTGACGCAAAGGTTGCCATGCGCCTTGGCCGGCAAAACTTAAATCAATATGGACAGGTTTTTTATATTGATTTTACACTATTATCGAAAAAGTTAGGTGAGAAATGGCCGCATAAACGAGAGGCTGTTTTCGAATATATCAATCAGACTTTTTCAAAAAAATTCCAAGCCCCAAATTGGTGTATGGCTGCGAATGAGTGTGGTGCGATATTGTACATACCAACACTAAGCTTAATTGGTTCTGCTGCTGCATGTAAAGAAATCTATATACAGACTATGCAGCATTTTATCGGCGCATTTTGGCCTGAAAATATGCCTGTTGCCGCAGTAAGTGTGGATTTGGTTGCACGAATCCAAATGAAGAAGCTGAATTATAGTAAAATCAATAAGAAAATTGCCAATAATGATAATTATCTAAATGAAGAGAAAAAAGAGGAAGCCCCATCAATAAATGAGGTAACAATTGATAATCGCTTTATTGTGGATTCTTCATTAGAGCCATTCTATCAAACAAAAAATCAAAAAGTTATTGGGTATCGTTTTGCACCCAGAATTTTTGAATTACCGCATGGAAAACAACTATTGTTTAAAGATATGGTCAATTTGCCGACTAATACTCGTGAGCAAATTGAATATGCCAATTTTGAAATTGGTTTCCAGAAATTTTTGCGATTTGGTGGTGATTTAAATCTTATTTATATACCGTTCTCATTTGCTGTTTTAAATGCAATGGTAACAAGAGGTAAAATTATCCCAGTTTTAAACCATATTCGTGAAAGCGAGAATATAAATATAATTTTGGAAATAATGGAATATGAAAATTATCCAGTTTCAAAAGTTTATGAATTGGTTTCAACAATTAGGCCAAGCGTAAAAGCTGTGTTTGGTGCAATTCTAACTGGGCCAGTTGACAAACTAATTGTCCCCAATATGCCGCAATATAGATTCGATGCATTTTCATTTGATGGTCAGATATTAGCCCGCAACCCAGATAGCCATATTAAATATCTAAAAATACTAACAACCGTTGTGAAGAATAACCGGGGAATGGTGGTTGTTCGTGGGCTAGATAATGTTTCGCAAATTGAGATTGCGGATAAATTAGGTGCGGTTTTCTCATGTGTCCGCACCTAATCAATAGATTATCTTTTTCCTGTTGCCGGTGTTTTGCGCGGTAATGCCATAGTTTTTTCGATATAAGCATCTGCACGGTCTTTTAACAAACCTAATTGATCTCTAAAGAAGTGATCCGCACCTGGAATTTCTTCCCATTCCACTACTTCGCCTTTTTGTGTACGAATTTTTGAAACCGAACGCTCTACATCAAGTGGTGGCGATACAAGGTCATTTGAGCCATAAAACATCATGCCAGATGATGGGCATGGCGCCAAAAACGCCAAATCATAATGATTACAAGGGGTTGCAACCGCGATAAAAGCATCAATTTCTGGGCGGCGCATCAATAATTGTAATGCAATATATGCACCAAAACTATAACCTGCTACCCAAGTGAATTTAGCGTTTGGATTAATTGATTGAAGCCAATCAAGCATCGCAGCAGCATCCGCAAGTTCACCAATGCCATTATCAAATGAACCTTGAGATTTGCCAACACCACGGAAATTAAAGCGAAGGGTTGAAAACCCCTTTTCTTTAAACAAGTGGTGCATCATAACGGTAACTCTATCCTGCATCGAACTAGCCGCACGAGGATGACCATGAAGAACAAGTGCAATAGGAGAGCCTTCAATCTCTGACTGGTCATAACGTGCTTCAATACGACCGGATGGACCGGTTAAAATTAATTCTGCCATTTTTTCTTCCGCAATAAATTTATCACAATAATTCTTGACTTGTATAGTAGGAAATACTAATTACTTAATTGCTTTAGCACAACAACATGATTAATTTCCAATTTTTTTACATCTGGTGTGTTCTTTCTAGTTATTCAACGCCAGATTGGTATAAGGGTATATTTATATGGAGTTATCTACCAAAGGGCGTTATGCGGTTATGGCATTGATTGACCTTGCCTCTAATGGCGGAGAGCATGGCTCGGTTTCGCTTGCTGATATTGCTTCAAGGCAATCTATTTCACTTTCATATCTTGAACAATTATTCGCCCGTCTGCGGCGCCGTGGAATTGTTGTTGCAAAACGTGGACCAAATGGTGGTTACCGTCTTGCAAAACCTGCAAGCGTCATTGATGTTGCGTCTGTTGTTTTTGCGGTTGATGAAACTGTTAAATTTACTGCTTGTGATTCTGAAAAAGAAGGTGGTTGTGGTGGACGCAAGGCGCGTTGTGTTGCGCATGGCCTTTGGGTTGCTATGACTACACATATCCAAGATTTCATGGCGAGTGTTACTTTAGAAGATATCTTGCAGAATAAGTTTGAAACATCTTCATTAGGTGAGAAGGCAGCGTAAAATGCGTATTTATGCCGATTATAACGCCAATGTTCCCATGCGTGATGCCGCAAGGCGCGCGATGGTTGAGGCATTGGATTTATATGGCAATCCATCGTCTATACATAAAGATGGTCAAAAATTGCGTATGCTGATTGAAAATGCACGGCGTAACGTGCGGTTAGCACTTGGTGTAACTTCCCACGAGGTTGTTTTTACTTCTGGCGCGACCGAGGCTGCGCAGCTTGCAATTGAAAGTGCATTTGAAATTGGCTTTGAAAATGTTTTCTTATTCTCGCAAGAGCATGATGCCATTTTCCAATATGCCCAAACAAAATGGAATAATTTAGTGGTTATTCCATCACTTGCTAATGGGCAAATTGATATTGAATGGCTTGAAAATAAACTAGATAATGCCTCAAAGCCATTGGTAATTGTTCAGGCTGCAAATAATGAAACGGGCGTTGTCTTTCCATTATCGAAAATTTCTGGAATTGTCCGTAATCAAGGTGGTGCATTGTTGGTTGACGCGACACAGGCCTTCGGAAAATGTCACTCACAAGAATTTTCTGGCTTTGGTGACTGGATGATTGTTTCATCACATAAAATTGGCGGGCCAATGGGTGCGGGTGCATTGATACTTGCGCCCGGTATAGATGGCTTTAGAGGGCGCGTTGGTGGTGGTCAGGAAAAGGGTTATCGTTCTGGTACACAAAATGCCCCCGCGATTATTGGAATGGGTTCAGCGGCCCAAGAAATAATTGAAATTCAAGCTGAACTAGCAAACGTTAAAAAAATCCGTGATATTTTTGAGACGGAGCTAAAAAAATCATTTTCTGATGTTGTAATTATTGGCGAAAATACTAATCGTCTTGGTAATACATCTTGTTTTTATATTCCTGAATGGTCTTCCGAATTTTTGGTTATTGCCCTTGATCTTGCCGGGGTATCATTATCATCTGGTTCGGCGTGTTCATCTGGTTCCGTAAAAGTTTCACGTGTAATCAAGGCAATTGGTCTTAATGAAGAATATGCCAAATGTGTGGTTCGTGTTTCATTTGGGCATCGCTCAACCGAAGCCGACGCAATGACAATTGTGGCGAAATTGCTTGAAAATTATAATATTATGGTCTCAAAAGCTGCCTAAAGTAAAACTATGACTGACATAAAAATTAAAGACAATATCGACAAAGACACGGTTCAGGCTGTCAAAGAGCTTGAGGGTGATAAATATAAATATGGTTTTGTTACCGATATTGAATCTGAAACCGCACCAATTGGTTTAAGTGAAGAAGTAATTAAGTTTATTTCTGCCAAAAAGAATGAGCCTGAATGGATGCTTGAATGGCGTCTTCAAGCATATAAGCGCTGGCTTACTATGGATGAGCCTGAATGGGCGATGGTTTCATATCCAAAACCAAAATTTCAAGAGCTTTATTATTATTCTGCCCCCAAGGCACGCCCCGAAATCGATTCCCTTGATGAAGTTGATCCCAAGCTTTTGGAAACATATAAAAAGCTTGGCATTCCAATTCGTGAACAAGAGGTTTTGGCAGGCGTTAAAGGTGCGGCCAAGGTTGCAGTTGATGCGGTATTTGATAGCGTGTCAGTTGCCACCACTTTCCGTAAAGAATTATCGCAAGCTGGCGTAATATTTTGTTCAATTTCCGAGGCAGTTCAGGAATATCCAGAACTTGTAAAGCAGTATTTGGGTTCGGTTGTGCCGCAATCAGATAATTTCTATGCAACCCTTAATTCGGCCGTGTTTTCCGATGGGACATTTGTTTATATTCCCAAAGGTGTGCGTTGCCCGATGGAATTATCAACCTATTTCCGTATCAATGCCGCCAACACAGGGCAATTTGAGCGGACGTTGATTATTGCCGATGCCGATGCCTATGTTTCTTACCTTGAAGGCTGCACCGCGCCACAACGCGATGAAAATCAGCTTCATGCGGCGGTGGTTGAATTGGTGGCTTTGGATGGTGCAGAAATTCGTTATTCAACCGTACAAAATTGGTATCCAGGTGATGAGAATGGCAATGGCGGGATTTATAATTTCGTGACCAAGCGCGCCGATTGCCGTGGTAAAAAATCCAAAGTTTCATGGACGCAGGTGGAAACTGGTTCGGCGGTTACATGGAAATATCCATCTTGTATCCTGCGTGGTGATGAAAGTGTGGGCGAGTTTTATTCAATTGCCGTAACCAACGGTCATCAACAGGCAGACACCGGCACAAAAATGATTCATTTGGGCAAAAATACTTCGTCACGCATTATTTCTAAAGGGATTGCGGCTGGGGTTTCAAACCAAACCTATCGCGGACTTGTTTCGGCACATGCCAAGGCATTGAATGCCCGTAATTTTACGCAATGTGATAGTTTGTTAATTGGTGATAAATGCGGCGCGCATACATTCCCGTATATTGAGGCGGCAAATACCAGCGCGCGTTTTGAACACGAGGCCACCACCACCAAATTAGGTGAAGATCAATTATTCTATTGCCGTCAACGTGGTCTGTCCGCAGAAAGTGCAACCGCACTTTTGGTAAATGGCTTTGTTCGCGAAGTAATGCAAAAACTCCCGATGGAATTTGCGGTCGAGGCACAGAAACTTGTGGCGATTTCATTAGAGGGAAGCGTTGGTTAAGGCGCATAACTTATTATATCGAGAAGTAAATGTTAAAAATTAAAGACTTAAAAGTAGAAATAGACGGCAAACAAATTACCAATGGGCTATCACTTGACGTGCCTGCTGGTGAGGTTCATGCGATTATGGGGCCGAATGGTGCGGGGAAATCAACGCTTTCAAATGCGCTCACGGGGCATCCCTCTTATCATGTAACTGGTGGCACAGCCGAACTAAACGGCAAAAATCTACTGGCACTAGAACCAGAAGAACGCGCGGGCGAAGGATTGTTTTTGTCATTCCAATATCCGCTTGAAATCCCTGGTGTGCCAACTTTAACATTTCTTCGCACTGCATTAAATGAACAAAGAAAATATCGTGGTGAAGCTGAATTGTCCGTGCCACAATTTATGAAGGCAGCAAAAGAAGCTGCAAAACGTCTTAAAATCGAAGATGAAATGCTAAAACGTCCGCTTAATGTTGGTTTTAGCGGTGGCGAGAAAAAGCGCATGGAAATTTTCCAAATGGCAATGCTTGAGCCAAAATTCATGATACTTGATGAAACCGATTCAGGGCTTGATATTGATGCGCTTCGGATTGTTTCGGACGGTGTGAATTATATGCGCGCGCCAAATCGTGGAATGTTGGTGATAACCCACTATCAACGCCTTCTTGATTATATCAAGCCAGATAAAGTTCATGTTCTGGTGGATGGAAAGATTGTTGACACGGGCGGGCCGGAGCTTGCACTTGAATTAGAAAAAAATGGTTACGATAAATATGAGGCATTAGTCTCATGAGCGATATAGCAATATTAGGTGAACTTACCAAAACCGAATGGGGCAAAAAAGCGCGCGAATATATCGAAAAAAACGGGCTTCCTAATAAACGCGTTGAATATTTTCATTATACCGATTTGGCGCGTGCTTTGTCTGACAAAATTGAAAGTCCATCAGGAGAGGTTAGAAGCGCAAACCTTTCAGCAGATATAATTATTCACGCCACACAATTTGGTGAAATTGTTTCGGGTGCGTCGAAAGATTTGCAAATCGATAGCGTAAGCCTGATTTCTGGTTATGACGAAGATGTGACCACAATATTGGTGCAGGGGCTTGCAAAGTCTTCACAAAAAATAATCCTAAAAGCAGGTAAGAAGGCACGTATTGCCGTTCAGCGCGGTGCTGGTTCGCGCACTGCAATGCACATCATTGTTGAAGATGATGCGCATCTTGAGATTATTGAGGAGCAAGGTGCAGATGCTGGCCTTTCATCTGGTCTATTATTTGCAGAAATTGGCGAAAATGCATCTTTGCGTCGGATAATGTATGCTGATACATTTGGTGCGAAAGATATTCGTAAATCCATTGTGAATGTTGCCAAAGGCGGTGAGTTTGCCGGATTTTCACTTTTGCGCGGCGGTGAAATGGCGCGTATTGAAACTGATGTGCATTTATTGGGTGAGGGTGCAAAGTGTAACTTTAACGCCGCATATCTTTTGAAAAATGCGCATAATGATATTACTACTACGGTTTATCACCATGCACCAAATTGTGAAACCAAAGAAATGGTGCGCGGTATTGTTGCCAATGGTGCAAATGCGGTTTTCCAAGGTAAGATTCAGGTTGAGCGTAATGCACAAAAGACAAGCGCCACCATGGAACATCGTGGATTAATGCTTGAAGATGGTGGCAAAATAAACGCCAAGCCAAGCCTTGAGATCTATGCCGATGATGTTGAATGCTCACACGCCAATACAATTGGTGCATTGGATGAAAGCGCATTATTTTATATGCAGGCACGCGGTATCAGCAAAAAAACCGCGAAAATCCTTCTGGTAAAGGCATTTTTGGCACAGGTTTTTGATGAATTACAATATGAAGACATTCGCGAATATGCAATTTCACGGATTGAAAACCGTCTTGATGAGATTATTGGCTAATGACGTTTGATATAAACCAAATTCGTGCGCAATTTCCAATCTTGTCACGTCAAGTGAATGGCAAGCCATTGGTATATTTTGATAGCGGTGCATCGGCGCAAAAGCCTGATTGCGTTATTAATGCCATGAGTGACTTTATGCGCACTTCATATGCCAATGTTCACCGTGGCCTACATACTTTATCAAATGAAGCCACAAATGCGTTTGAAGCGGCGCGTAAAACCGCTGAAACCTTTATCAATGCGCGTGAAGGCGAAGTGGTGTTTACAAAAGGCGCAACCGAGGCATTGAACCTCTTGGCCTATACATTGGGGCAAAGTTTGAATGCAGGCGATGAGATTGTAATTACCGAACTTGAACATCATGCCAATATTGTGCCGTGGCAAATGCTTGCGATGCGCATTGGTGTTGTAGTTAAATGGGCTAAGATAAATGATGACGGTGCGCTTGATTTTGAACATTTCAAATCTTTATTGAACAAAAAAACGAAAATCGTTTCTTTTGCCCATATTTCAAACGTTTTGGGGACAAAATTACCAATCAAAGAAATGACGGCGGCGGCGCATGAATTTGGTGCCAAGGTTATTATTGATGGCGCGCAAGGGATTGTGCATGAAAAAGTCGATGTAAAAGACAGTGATTGTGATTTTTATGTATTTTCATCCCATAAACTTTATGGCCCAAGTGGCATTGGCGTGCTTTACGGTAAATTTGCCGAATTAAATGAACTGCCGCCATTTTTAGGTGGTGGTGAAATGATTGAAAGTGTTACCCAAGAAGGCGTGACCTTCAATGAGCCACCTTTTAGGTTTGAGGCAGGGACGCCACCAATTACCGAGGCTGTTGGTTTAAAAACAGCAATTGATTGGATTTCATCACAAGATCGTGCGGCAATCCATACCCATGAAAATGAATTATTAATTGCGGCAACCGATGCAATAAGAAAAAATAATCGGGTTCGGATTTTGGGTGAAACCAGTGATAAAGCGGCAATTTTGTCTTTTGTTGTTGATGGTGTTCATCCGCATGATATTTCACAAATTTTGGATAAATACGGCGTGGCAATTCGGGCGGGGCATCATTGTGCGCAGCCTTTGATGACGCGTATGGGGGTTAATGCCTCGGCACGTGCAAGTTTTGCTGCATATAATACACTTCAGGAGGTGGAAATTTTTGCCAAATCTCTTGAAAAAGCAATTGAATTCCTTACTTGATAGGTAGGATATGTTAAAAGAAAATAAAATATACGATTATGACGACCAAGAGGTAAAAGAACGCATTACTAATGATCTTATTAGTGCGTTTAAAGGTGTTTATGACCCCGAGATTCCAGTTGATATTTATGAGCTGGGCTTGATTTACAAGGTCGATATTAATGATGAAGGTCATGTTGAAGTTACCATGACATTGACCGCGCCTGCTTGCCCTGCGGCTGAAATTATTCCGCAACAGGTTGAAGAGGCGGCGTTAACAGTTGATGGTGTTAATTCGGCAACCGCAATTATTACTTTTGATCCACCTTGGACAAAAGACAATATGTCCGATGAGGCAAAACTTATTTTAAATATGTTCTAGTGTGAAAATGGAAATAAAAACGCGCCAAAAACCAAAACTTATTAGTCTTTCTGACAATGCCGCAGAGAGGCTAAAGGCGATTATTGCCAATGGTGAAAAGCCATACCTAAGGGTCGGCGTGAAAAACGGTGGCTGTGCTGGCATGGAATATACAATGGAATATGCAGACGCACCTGAAAAATATGACGAATTGGTCGAAGATAAAGGTGTGCAGATTTTAATTGCCGCCAATGCCGTATTGTTCTTGATAGGCACAGAAATTGATTTGGAAACTAATAAATTCCATTCAAAATTCACCTTCCGTAATCCAAATCAAACTGATGCCTGTGGCTGTGGTGAAAGTGTGACTATTGTGCCGGCTAAGGCATAGATTTACGCTCGTGGTTTAATAACCATTCTTTACGCCAAATTTTCCCTGCATAACCAGTCATTGAACCATCAGAGCCAATTACACGGTGGCATGGTACAATGATTGCAACCTTGTTTGAACCATTGGCACGGGCAACAGCGCGAACGGCATTTGGATTTTCAATTGCCATTGCTTGTCCGGCATAAGAGCGGGTTGTCCCATAAGGAATAGTTTGCAATTGTGCCCAAACAGATTTTTCAAATGGCGTTCCATATTGCGCGATTGGAATATCAAACTTATGGCGTTCACCTTGAAAATATTCGTTTAATTGCTTTTCGGCTTCTTCCAAAATTTTATGATTACGAAATACAATTGCGCCAATACGTTTCTTTGTGGTTTCGATTTCTTTAGGCAGGCCTTTGCGTTCGGAAAATTCAAGAAGGTGTAAACCTTCATCATCTGCCACCCCAAGCATTGGCCCAATTGGTGTTTCAAGCCATTTTGCGCTAAGAATTCTTTGGGCCTTTATTCCCTTTGGGCTTGTGCCAATTTGTTTTTTAACGGCTTCTACAAAACCACTAGCGGAATTAAAGCCGGCATCTAATTGCGCCTCAATAATTTTGCCACCTTTTTCAATATCGGAGACTATTGCCCCAAGGCGGTGTTTACGTGCAAACTTTAAAAATGTTGTGCCAAAATCGCGTTGGAATGATCGGCGCAAAGTGCTTTCATCAATTCCAAATGCCTTTATTGCATCACTATCCCAACGTTTTTGTGGGTCTTTATGTAATTCATCAAGCATTTTGGTTGTAAGCGTTGAAAGCGGCTTTTTGCTTTGTTCTGGTTTGCAGCGCAGGCAAGCGCGGTATCCCTTGTTTTTTGCTTCTGCGATAGAACTTGCAAATTCAATATTGCTTTCTAGTGGTTTACGCGCCGCACAAGACAGGCGGCAAAATATACCAGTAGTTTTTACGCATACAAATGCCACACCTTCATACGCATCATCGCGGCGTAAAAGTGCATTATATAGGCTTTGAAAGTCGGTTTTTAAAAATTCTTTATTCATGCGAACAAATTATAGCATGAAAAATAGAAATCTACCGCAAAACAGGCATTGATTTTTAATTATCAGCTAGTTTTAGTTTTCTGCAACGCGCATAAATTTTTTCATTTTGCCTTTTTCGCAACGTGCAAGCTGATTGTCATAAATTTCGGCCTGATTTTCTACACGTTCTGCATAATTTATAAGCCAAGTTTTGCCCTTATATGTTCCGCGTTTATAACCTGCTGGGCCTTCATGAAATGCCAAATATAAGTTTTTAGTATCGCTTTTTTGAACACCGGTTTGGAATGAGATTTTATCGAGATACCAACCAATAAAATCAGCACTATCTTCATATTTTTTTCTTTTGCCGCTTCCGCGCGCTTTTTCGTAATCCGACCATGTGCCATCAAGTGCTTGCGAATATCCATAAGCCGAAGAAAGTTTGTTGCCATTCTTATCAATTGGCTTTGCGTCATGCCGAAACGAGCTTTCATGCTTTATGAATGACAAGATTGTTCCAGGTGAAATACCCCAATCATATGCAGCATTAAAGGTTGGTTTTTCCCATTTATTTTTTTCGGATAAAATTGCGCAGGCATCTGCTTGGTTTTTCGGTGGTGCAACATTTGTGGTTACACAACCCGCAGAAAACAATAATGCCAAAAGCACAAAAGCCGATTTTATCTTTTCCATAATTCCCACCAACTTTTTGGATATTTATTGGTTAGAATAACAAATAATGGATAAAATCGGCTTAAAATGTCGTTTATTAATTATTTACCTTGTTCCTTAATTAGGAAGCTTGGCAAAATACCAAGTGTGATAATTACCGCACTTATGCCTAATGCCCATTGTGGTGGAAACTTCTCTAGCCCTAATAAATCTGCGGCGAAAATCTTTCCGCCAATAAATATTAATAATGCACCTAATGAGTATTTTAGATATTCAAAGCGGTCAATCATCGCTGCAAGTGCAAAATATAATGCCCTTAATCCCAAAATTGCAAAGATGTTTGAGGTAAACACAATAAAGGGATCGGTAGTAATGGCAAAGATTGCGGGGATTGAATCAATTGCAAAAATCAAATCTGCAAATTCAACCATTAGCAAGGCAAGGAAGAGGGGGGTGATAAAGGTTTTTAATTTCCCACTTACTTCTTCCGATACAATGAATTTTTCACCGTGTAATTTATCTGAAACTGGAAGTATTTTGGTTAAATAACGCAAAATCTTGTTTTCGGATAAGTCACTATGCCCACCTTTATCAAATAGCATTTTAATACCGGTGAAAATTAGAAAAATTGCAAAAATATACAAAACCCATTCATATTTTTCGACAATAGCAGCACCCGCAAATATCATTATTCCGCGCAGGATTAGCACGCCTAAAACGCCCAATAATAATACACGATGTTGTAGGTGATTAGGAATGGCAAAATATGAAAATATCATTGCAATTACAAAGACATTATCAATTGCCAATGTTTTTTCAATTATAAAGCCTGTTACATATTCAAATGCCTTTGTACTTCCCATTTGCCAATTAACAAATAAAGAAAACAAAAGGCCGATTGCAATATAAAATGACGACAAAAGAAGTGATTTTTTTATTCCTATGGCTTTTTTATCTTTGCTCAAAACCCCAAGATCAAATGCCAAAAGTATAAAAACTATTAAAAGAAATAATGACCACGCATATAGCGGCGCACCCATTATCAAAGTATTCATGAAATCCATGTTGCGTTCCATAGCTGGAAAATAGTTGCCTAAGCAGCTCCGACATCATGGCTATCCAGCATCACCATCAGAGGGGCCCGGCACTGCAACTTGGTTTCAATATATTTATAGATTTTTAAGGGTCAATTATCAGAAAATAAATAAATGATTATGTTGTGTCGCCATTAAAAGGGCAGGTGATGCAGTTAGAACGAGGTAAGAGCGCATCACCTGCCGGCATATAAAAGCCAGTTTCTAATAGTTTGCCTGTATAATTATCGCCCAACAGTTTATTGTTTGATAATTAACTTAAGCAGGCACTCTAATTATATTTAACATTACACTAAAATACAACTTAAAATAACATTAAAAATTGAATTTATTTATGGTTTAACTTTAAATGGCGCAATAAAAAAGCCCCGACCAATGGGCGGGGCTTTGATATAAGTAGGATTAAAGTAATTACATTTTGTAATACATGTCGAATTCAACAGGGTGCGGATGCAAATTAAGTCTGTCGCATTCTTCTTTCTTAAGCTCAATATAAGCATCGATGAAGTCATCATCCATAACACCACCAGCTTTTAAGAAGTCACGATCTGCATCAAGTGATGCAAGTGCTTCTGTAAGAGAAGCCGCAACAGTTGGAACGCCTGCTAATTCTTCAGGAGGAAGAGAGTACAAGTCTTTGTCGAAAGATGCACCTGGATCGATTTTGTTTACGATACCGTCAAGACCAGCCATCAACAACGCAGTAAAGGTCAAGTACATGTTACCAATTGCATCTGGGAAGCGTGCTTCAAGGCGTTTTGCTTTTGGTGATGCAGTGTGTGGAATACGGATAGAAGCCGAGCGGTTACGTGCTGAATAAGCAAGCAATACAGGTGCTTCATAGCCAGGAACCAAACGTTTATATGAGTTTGTAGAAGAGTTTGCAAATGCGTTGATTGCTTTTGCGTGTTTGATGATACCACCAATATACCACAAGCATTCTTGAGAAAGATCAGCATATTTATCGCCAGCGAATACAGGCTTGCCATCTTTCCAGATTGATTGGTGAACGTGCATACCATTGCCGTTTTCTTTGAAGAAAGGTTTAGGCATAAAGGTTGCAGTTTTGCCATAAGCAGCAGCAACGTTTTGAATGACATATTTATAAAGGTTTGTGTTGTCAGCCATTTTAACAAGGGTTTTGAATTTTAAACCAAGTTCATGCTGTGCAGGGGAAACTTCATGGTGGTGTTTTTCAGGGTCAAGACCAAGCTCTTTCATTACTGAAAGCATTTCGCCGCGTAGGTCTTGGCATGAATCAATTGGAGGAAGTGGGAAATAACCACCTTTAGGGCCAGGACGGTGGCCCATGTTGCCGCCTTCATATTCTTTATTGGTATTTGCTGGTAATTCAGTTGAATCAAAAGAATAGCCGGTATTGTGTGCATCGGTTGACCATTTTACATCGTCAAACAAGAAGAATTCAGGCTCTGGGCCAAAATAGATTGCATCACCGATGCCAAGTGATTTTGTATAAGCTTCTGCTTTTTTCGCCATACCACGAGAGCAACGATTGTATGGTTTCAAAGTGCCTGGCTCAAGAACGTCACAAACGATAGCCAAAGTAGTTTGTTGGAAGAACGGGTCGATTGTTACTGAATCAGGGTCTGGCATCATAACCATGTCTGACTCGTTGATTGCTTTCCAGCCAGCGATAGAAGAGCCGTCAAACATTACGCCTTCTTCAAGAGCGTCAACATCAACCATATCAACGTCATAAGTGATATGGTGAACTTTACCGCGTGTATCCGTGAAACGGAAATCAACGTATTGGACTTCTTCGTCCTTAATTAATTGCATTACTTTATCAAATTTAGACATCATATTCTCCAACTATAAGTCATTCACCCTGAGAGATAAATAACAACTCCCTATATTGCGTCTATATCGCCACCGCGCCGGTTTCACCGGTTCTGATACGAATAACTTCAGCAATATCTGAAACAAAAATCTTTCCATCACCAATGCGCCCGGTACGTGCTGCCTGAACGATTGCATCTATTGCGGCCTCAGCTTGATCATCATTCACAACCAATTCAATTTTTAGCTTTGGAAGGAAATCAACAACATATTCAGCGCCACGATATAATTCTGTATGCCCTTTTTGGCGTCCGAAGCCTTTGGCTTCAATAATTGTCATACCTTGTAACCCTAATTCCTGAAGCGCTTCTTTGACTTCATCAAGCTTGAATGGCTTGATTATTGCTTCAATCTTTTTCATTCATTTCCCCTTAAACGAGTCAAATATTTCAGGTCGTTCTTAGTGGCACATTAGTCAAAAAAACGCCATAACAATCTTTGTTAGGTGGTAGTAGCAACGCATTCTTTTTACTATTCGTTAAAAAGAAAATGTTGTCGCTCATGTACAAATGATTAAAAAAAATGCATGCGATGCACAAAAAAACATCATTTTTAATAATTGTTATGATTTCAGATATTGGCGCAAGTAATTTTAAATATAATACCAATATTCAGTTTGTGCAGTAATATATTTTTTGTTCATCTTTGGTTTAAGTTGTAATTGCTAATAGCTAATGAGGTTAGGAATCCAACCCCGTCCCTCGTGATTCTTAGCTAATCGGAGTTTTCCGTGACCCTGACTTGTCAGGGTCTTTTTTTTATATTTTCCGCCTTTATTTGCGCGCATTTGCATATGAGAAATGCATAATGTGGTGGCAATCGTTTTTGCATGGGTGTGATGCAATATATCGTATAAATTCAAGCCTTTATTAGACTAAGGAATTATATTTATCCGAAATTCTTATGATAAGCTTTATGCAACAAAAATCATAAAACTGTTCCTGTATTTGTTCGTAAAATCATAACTGCATATGCAAATTGCAGCGCGTGGTTTCTTTTGTCTAAAAGATTGGCAAAAATTATGGACACCTCTTGAACAGACCAGAGGACATAATGAACAAAGTATATAAAGATGCACATTCAGCACTTGAAGGGCTGGCTCACGATGGCATGACAATCATGTCTGGTGGCTTTGGATTATGCGGGATTCCTGAAAATTCGATTACTGCATTAAACAAGTTAGGTGTGCAAAATTTAAACATTATTGCCAATACATGTGGCGTTGACGGTTTTGGTCTTGGAATTCTTGTTGATGCAAAACAAGTAAAGCATGTGACAACATCTTATATGGGCGAAAATAAAGAGTTTGGACGTCAGTTTCTTGCTGGCGAAATTGAGGTTGAATTTACGCCACAAGGCACATTAGCAGAGCGCATCAGGGCGGGTGGCGCTGGCATTCCTGCATTCTATACTAAAACAGGTGTGGGTACTGTTGTTGCTGAAGGCAAAGAGCATAAAATATTTAATGGCGAAACTTATATATTAGAGCGCTCTCTGAAAGCCGATGTTGCAATTATCAAGGCTTGGAAGGCCGATGAGGAAGGCAATTTGGTTTATCGCAAGACAACCCAAAACTTTAACCCACAAATGGCGACTGCCGCGACAATTACAATTGCCGAAGTTGAAGAAATTGTTCCGTGTGGTGAAATCGATCCTGATCATATTCATACCCCTGGTATCTATGTAGATAGAATATTTAAGGGGACTTTTGAAAAACGTATTGAAAAACGAACTTTCCGTAAAAGGGAAGCAATAAAAGAGATTGCATAGAGGACTATCAGATGGCTTGGACTAGAGAACAAATCGCGGCACGTGCAGCAAAAGAATTACGTGAAGGTTTTTATGCAAATCTTGGGATTGGATTGCCAACTCATGTTGCAAATTATATCCCTGAAGGCATGAAAGTTATCTTGCATTCAGAAAATGGGATGCTTGGAATGGGGCCTTTCCCTTATGAGGATGAGATAGACCCAGATTTAACAAATGCTGGCAAACAAACCATCTCTGAATTGCCATATTCATCATATTTTTCATCGGCAGAAAGTTTCAATATCGTTCGTGGTGGACACCTTGATCTAACAATCCTTGGGGGAATGGAAGTTTCACAACATGGCGACCTCGCTAATTGGATGGTTCCTGGCAAAATGGCAAAAGGCATGGGCGGGGCAATGGATTTGGTTGCAGGCGTAAAAAGATGTGTAGTCGTTATGGAGCACATTAATAAAGACGGTGAACCAAAACTTGTTAAAAAATGCTCATTACCGCTAACTGGAATGCGCGTAATCGATATGGTTATTACTTCTCATGGCGTGTTTGAAATTGATAAACACGGTAATGGGCCGATGCGACTTATCGAGCTTGCGAAGGGTGTAACACTAGAGGATATTCGCGCGCATACGGATGCTGATTATATTGTAGCATTGAATGAAGAGAAAGTTGCGGCATAGTTCATGGAACGAGGGCAGGAAATAATAAGGGCGGTTCATTGAGCCGCCCTTAAAATTTATAATTCCTCAAGTTCGGCTTCTCTTTTATATTTCAGAATTTTTGTAATCATCGCTGAAGGTTTGCCACCTTCATCTATGAATTTTATTGCTGCGGCACTAACTTTTCCCCGTAGTTTATCGTGGGGGTCATTCGAGAACGTATTTAATAAACCTTTTGCGTCATCAAATTTTTTCGTGCTAATTAGCATAAATACGGCATTGAAGGCGTAATCAGTAACAGATGGCGATATAAAATATGCTTCCACTGCGGCATTAACATAAGCCTCATCAGGGTTTGAAATGCCTGTTGGCGCTGTCTGCGATAAATAAAATAATGTGCGTGCATTATTGGGGTCGAGTTGATAGGCTTTATATAGATTTTTTCTTGCTTCTTTCAAATTCTCAATATGTTGACTATTATTATCATAATCTTTTTTAAAATAAGCTTCGCCAATTCGTGAATAATATTCTGGATTATTTGGGTTGGTAATCAATGCCGATTTATAATATTCAATCGCTTTGTCCGCATTGCCAGCAATTGCTTCTGCCCGCGCGAGATATTCATTGGCAAGATTGGAATCTTTTATATCTTTTGCTTCATTTTCTATTTTAGTAACCAATTCTGTTGATTCATTATATGCTGGGTGAACTCTTAATGAGGCATCAAGCAAAATTAGATTGTTTAGTGATTTGGGGTATTTTATTACATCCACCTTTATATCATTTTGGGCTTCCCTAAATTTATAAATGGTGGCTTTGAAATTATACATATACTTATTAAGAATTTTATCTAAGTCTTTAATTTTTATAGAAAAAACTTCTTCAAATGCGGCCACTTCGTCGTGGCCCTCTTTAATTTTAATAAAGTATTCAGGCATTTTTGATCTAAGTACAGGATCAGACATAAGGTAGTGCGTTAATATCCACGATTGCGCGTAAAACATGTTCTCATATTCGCTATCGTCTTTCTTGCTGCTATTTTTATCACGTAATACGTCTTCATATTTAATTCTTGAAAAATTCAGCAAGCTATAAAGCCGCGAATTAGAACCATAACCGACGAGTGCATTTTCATTTGTTATTCGGGTTGTTGAATAATATTCTGCAAATCCTTCTATATACCATCTTGGGTATGCGAAGCCCGATGTTACTTGCATTAAAAGGTGGGTGTATTCATGAAATAATACAACTTGGTTTTCGTTCTCATCGAGGTGTTTAGCATCTTTATAATTTTGTAAAATGCCGCCAAATTGAAGTGAGAAAGCAAACACCCCGTCAATAGAGCTATTGGCAAAACCGCCAAGATTTTTCGGATGGTTTGGCCATACCTTGTCTAAATCAGAATCCTTTTTAAGAAGATAGACATTTAGTTTTGGGTTTTCTAGCTCACGTATTTCTTTCTCTTGATAAAAATTTACCAAAAGAAAACGAAATTTCTCCAAATTTTGCGCATAGGCAATTGTTTCTTTCTCACTCCAATTGCTCATAATTATAAAGTTTTTTGTTTCAGCTTTAAGCCACTCATCCGCAAATGCATTACTCGAAAACAAACAAGCGACTATAATTGTAAATAGTCTAAAATATAATTTTAACATCGAGGCCCCATTTCAATGCTTAAACTGATTATCATGTAACAGATACTTAAGATGGGGCGTTGGTCAAGATATATTCTATTTATAGCTGTGATATTTGCTGTTAGTTGCTTATGTCTATAAAAATATTTGTGTCTTAATGCATTTGAATTATAACCAGAATTAGTTTGCCACGGCAATTAGTTGGTTTACCACTTTAAAAATTATGTATTATCGCCTTTGATTCGCAGAGTTATAAATAAAACTCGATTTTGAAACGATAAAAATGACAAACAATTCAGACATAATTGAACATAATGAAGGCGGCAAAATAATAAATGAACCTTTTGATCGAGCCTTAGAAAGCCGATATTTGGTTTATGCGCTTTCAACTATTACTTCGCGCGCTTTGCCTGATGTTCGTGATGGTTTAAAGCCAGTTCAAAGACGCATTGTTCATGCAATGGGCGAATTGGGACTGGATAGTGATGCACGTTTTAAAAAATGTGCAAAGATTGTTGGTGACGTCATGGGTAAATTTCACCCCCATGGCGACAGTGCAATTTACGACACAATGGTGCGATTGGCGCAAGATTTTTCGGTTCGTTATCGTCTTGTTGATGGTCAGGGCAATTTTGGCAATATCGATGGTGATAGTGCCGCAGCTTATCGTTATACAGAAGCACGTTTAACCAATACTGGAACTTTGTTACTTGATGGTATTAACGAAAATTGTGTTAATTTCCGTGAGACTTATTCGGGTGAGGATCTTGAACCAGTTGTTTTACCTGCATCGTTTCCAAATCTATTGGCAAATGGGGCAATGGGGATTGCGGTTGGTATGGCAACATCAATCCCGCCACATAATGCAATAGAGCTTATCGATGCGTGTCTTGCGTTGGTTGATGATAATGGTCTAAGTACCGAAGCAATTATGGACTATATCCCAGGGCCTGATTTTCCAACTGGTGGCGTTATTGTTGAACCAAAGGAAAATATCTTAAATGCCTATGAAACAGGTAAGGGTTCAATTCGTGTGCGTTCTAAATGGCACGTTGAAGATATGGGGCGGGGTCAATGGCAAATTATTGTAACTGAACCGCCATTTCAGGTTCAAAAGTCACGCCTGATTGAAAAACTTGCTGAGTTGATTGAAAACAAGCGTGCACCATTATTGGCAGATGTTCGTGATGAAAGTGCCGAAGATATACGTATTGTTCTTGAACCAAAGTCAAAAACTGTAACCCCAGAACATTTGATGGAAAGTCTTTTCAAATTATCTGATTTGGAAAATCGCTTCTCTGTAAATCTTAACGTAATTGATGCAAATGGTATCCCAAAGGTAATGGGAATAAAAGAATGCTTGTTCTCATTCATTACATTTAAAAAAGAACTTGTGGTTCGTCGTGCAAATTGGCGACGTGGTAAAATTGAAGCACGTTTAGAGATTTTGGCCGCATTATTGATTGCATACCTGAACCTTGATGAGGTTATTCGTATTATTCGTGAAGAAGATGATGCCAAAGCTGTCTTGATGGCGACATTTAATCTAAATGATGTTCAAGCCAATGCAATTCTGGATACACGTTTACGTAATTTGCGTAAGCTTGAAGAGATGGCAATTAAAAACGAGGATGCCAACCTTAAAAAAGAACTCGAAGAATTAAATAAATTGCTGGGTTCTGAAAAACTACAATGGCGTAAGGTTTATAGCGAATTAGAAGCCACAAGAGAAATATTTGCAAAAGACAAAACAAGCGCAAAACGTAGAACCAGTTTTGCAGATGCACCAGATCCGTCAACCGCAATCTCTATTGAGGCGTTTATTACAAAAGAACCGATTACAGTCGTGCTTTCAAAACGTGGTTGGATACGTGCATTAAAAGGCAAAATTGAAGATTTATCATCGGTTAAGTTCAAAGATGATGATGATTTATCGTTATCGTTGCAATGTTACACAACCGACAAAATTGTTTTGTTTGCAACAGATGGCCGTGCATTCACTTTGCAAGGTGATAAATTGCCATCAGGACGCGGATTAGGTGAGCCAATACGTTTATCAATCGAGCTTGGCGAAGAGTATGACATATTGGATATGTTTGTCGCCGAAGAAGGCAGAAAACGTTTGGTGGCATCATCTAAAGGCTATGGCTTTGTTATTGATGAGGTTGAATTTCTAAGCCAAAAACGTGGCGGTAAAACAATTCTATCGACTGGTGATAATCAAAAAGCGGCCGTAATCAAAATCATCAAAGGAAATTTCCTTGGAGTTATTGGTGAAAATCGCAAATTATTGATTTTCAACTCTGATGAGCTTCCTGTTATGTCGCGTGGTAAAGGAGTTAAGTTGCAATCATATCGTGATGGCGGCATTTTAGATGCAATAAGCTTTAAAGGTGAAGATGGGTTAGTTTGGGTAGATAGTTCAGGTAGAAATCGTGAGATGCCGGAATGGCGTGATTATGTTGGAAGACGCGCGTCGGTTGGTCGCATGGTGCCTCGGGGATTTAGCAAAACTGGAAAATTTAGCTGAAAATCAATGAATTAGTCTGACATTTTACATTAAATTTCTGCCTTTAATATAATATAGTTGGTGTTTGTGACTTGCAGGTAACCCTTTGGAAACTTTTTTATCATTAAATGCTCATGGGGAATGGGTTGTTTTTATTGATGAAAAAAATTCTATACGCTGAAGATAACGCCGGTATGCGAAAGATGGTATCCCATTTTCTTGAAGCAACTGGCTTTAATATTGTTGCTTGTGAAGATGGTGACGAGGCGATAGAGTTTGCGAAACAGGATCTTTTTGACGTAATTATCCTTGATGTAACTATGGAGCGTATTGACGGCACAGTTGCTGCAAAGAAAATGCGTGCCTTGGATAATGAAAACTCCAAAATTCCAATACTTGGGCTAACTGCACGCAGTGAACAACATGAAATTTTAGCGTGCCTTGACGCTGGCATGGATGTGGTTCTTCATAAACCTGTTGACCTTGAAGAGTTAGTTAATACGATAATGGACGTAAACCATGTCGAGCCTGATTATTCAAAGAATGCTGATTATAATGAACAAGAGCCTTTGATTGTTGATGTTGCAGTATTGATGAACTATCGCGATAATGCTGGAAACGAAGCGGTTAGCGGTGTTTTACGTGATTTTTCTAAGCAATGGCCAATTAAAATTGCTGAATTGCTTTTAAGTCTTACCATCAATCATACTGATAGTTTTATCCGTGCAGCCGAAGAGCTTGCTGCAATTGCTGCTGCAATCGGCGCAGGAAAATTGCTTAGATATTCGTCTTTGGCTTCTGCGGCTACTGATGATGATGAGCGTTCGAGCATTTTGTTAAATATCATAAATTCTTGTAAAGAGGTTCAGGAAATCATTGATAAATTGAATGATGATTACTTTTTCTTGGCCGCTTGATTTTTGGATTCTATAACCCTTGCCGCAACATCATTTTTAAGATTATCATAAAATAAATTATAAGAACTTACTTTATAAAAGCTGCCTAATTCGAATACCGGCGGTGATAAAGCAGCCGGTCGTAAGCTATCAACCAATAACAACCCATCTTTACATTCTGCACCAGTAGCCGCAGGTAGTAGGGCAGGATCCGTTCCTTCTTCAAGTTTAGATGCGGCAACTGCACCACTATTGAGTTTTTCATCGGCAATATTGCTGCTTCCGCCATTTAATGGGTTTACGCAAACTGTATCCGCTTTTCCTCGTTTATAGTAGCCATTGTTTTTGTCGTAAACCGGTGAATATTTACGAGCCAGATATATTTTCCGATTATTATTCTCGCTAACTGAAAGAAAATTTATTAAGCATTGTGTTTCCTGTAGGCTTTTGCATGGCTGGATTGCACCCAATAAGCTTTTACCTTGTTCTTGTTTTAAAAGATTGGTCGGAATTGCTTGATCAATCAGATATATAGCAATTATACTTTCTTTTAATTCGGCTGGTTGGTGTTGTAAAAGGCGCAATATATGCAATGCCCCTTGGTTCATACCAACAATAATAAATTTTTGGCCAGGTGCTTTATTTTGCAAAAATGTTTTAAACGCCGTCTCAATATCATAATATGCAAGATTTAAGGCTTCTTTCGCATCTTCATTATAGCTAAGCGTTGAATATAAAGTTGCCTGTCGATAATGAGGAAGCCAAACTTGTGTCCAGGTCATAAATGGGGCAACGTGATTAGGAATAACGACTTCATCAATAATCTGCTTTGCTTCTGGCTGATTGATGTCTGCATTCCAGCCTTTGGAACCATCATAATAGGTTACAGGGTGTGCAAAGAATACTGCTGGCTTGGTGGCGTCAATAATCTGTGGGCGTAAAACCCATGCCGATGCGTCATTATAATTTGGAGTTGATGGTTCTTGTGCCACTTGAAAAGGGATGGATGGCTTTATAATCGCTTTGAAAATATTATTTCTAAAAAAGAAAACCAATAATCCGCTTATGATAGTGGCTATGACAAGTGTCACCAAAAGCAACTTTTGCCACTTAGGCATAAGTGGTTTTGTGTTTTTGGTTACATCTATTGCAACTTGCGGCATACTGAACTTTTATACCTTCAATACATTAAATCAATAAGATAATCCGTTTTTAAGCAATATTTTCCCTGTATAAGTTCATAAATCTTAGCCTAAAGCATGAATTGACCATAAAATAACTTGCAATAATGAAGGCGTGATTGTAACCAAATTATCATAAATAAACGCCGATAAAAATTAAACAATTCTACTTATTCAGTTTAAAACTGGGGAATCTTATATGAAAACTATCATTGAAACTTTGAAAGAAAAACGCGATCAGGCATGGTTGGGTGGCGGTCAGAAACGTATTGATGCGCAGCACGCAAGAGGAAAACTTACTGCTCGTGAGCGTCTGGAAATTTTATTAGACGAAGGCTCTTTTGAAGAATACGACATTTATGTTGAGCATCGTTGTAATGAATTTGGCATGGCTGAAAAGAAAATTGCTGGGGACGGTGTTGTAACCGGGCATGGCACAATAAATGGCCGCTTGGTTTATGTTTTCTCTAAAGATTTTACGGTTTTTGGTGGTTCGCTATCGCGTTCTCATGCCGAGAAAATTGTAAAAGTTCAACAAATGGCGGTTAAAAATGGCGCGCCAATTATTGGCTTGTTTGATGCAGGCGGCGCACGTATTCAAGAAGGTGTTGAATCGCTTGCTGGTTATGCTGATATTTTCTTGCAAAATGTTTTGGCATCAGGTGTTGTGCCGCAGATTTCAGTTATTATGGGGCCTTGCGCAGGTGGCGATGTTTATTCACCGGCAATGACAGATTTTATCTTTATGGTAAAAGATACTTCAAACATGTTCGTTACTGGTCCAGATGTTGTTAAAACTGTTACGAATGAAGTTGTAACCGCAGAAGAATTAGGTGGTGCACGCGTTCATTGCCAAAAATCTGGCGTTGCAGATGGTGCATTCGAAAATGACTTTGAAGCATTATTACAAATGCGACGTTTGATTGACTTTATTCCATCAAACAACACAGAAAAAGCACCTGTTCGGGCAGGGGTTGTTGTTAAAAATGAGCCTGATTATTCTCTTGATAACCTCGTACCAAGCAATCCTAACCAACCTTATGACATAGTTGAGTTAATCGAAAAAACTGTTGATGACGGTGATTTCATGCAAATTTCGCAGGATTTTGCAAAAAATATCGTTGTTGGTTTTGGGCGCATAGAAGGTCAAACAGTTGGCGTGGTTGCCAACCAACCAATGAGCCTTGCTGGCGTTCTTGATAGTGATTCATCACGTAAAGCTGCGCGCTTTGTCCGTTTCTGCGATTGCTATAATATTCCAATCGTTACTTTTGTTGACGTTCCTGGCTTTATGCCTGGTACTAAACAGGAATATGGTGGTCTTATTAAGCATGGGGCAAAACTATTGTTTGCTTATGCAGAGGCAACTGTTCCCAAAGTTACGCTAATTACCCGCAAGGCTTATGGTGGTGCGTATGATGTTATGTCATCAAAACACCTTCGTGGTGACGTAAACTATGCATGGCCAACAGCAGAGATTGCGGTTATGGGTGCAAAGGGTGCGGTGGAGATTATTTTCCGTCAAGATATTGGTGACCCTGTAAAAATTCAGGAACGTACTGATGAATATCAAAAACGTTTCGCCAACCCGTTTGTTGCGGCATCTCTTGGCTTTATTGATGATGTTATAATGCCGCATTCAACACGTTTCAGAATTGCACAGTCGCTCAGGACTTTGGCTAAAAAGAAACTAAGTAATCCGTGGAAAAAACACGATAATATTCCATTATAAAATAAAAGCCCCGCAAAAGCGGGGCTTTTTTGTATCTATTTAGTGATAACTAACTCGCGAATTTTAGCATGACAGTTTCAAGATTGTTTTTATCAGTAATTTCGCTGATTTCAAATTTTGCCTCTGCCATTGCGGCCTCATCGCTTGAGCCAATGTCAAACGCCGAAGATTCAAGCACCGCACAAATCCTTTGCCCGGCATTGAATGCGGTTATTTTATCGGAAAATGGTAATATTATTGCAAACCGATTAAGTGCAATACGTGCTGCGGTATCTTCGGTACGTACCAAGCGGGCAATCATAGAGCCAACCTGATTAATAACGCTTAGGCGTCTGTCATCAGGGATTTCAAGGTTTGGGTTATGTTGTGGCGTTACATGAATTGTAATTTCAATAATGCATACCTGATCTTTAAAATTAAGGGCCTCCTTAATTAAGGCATTTAGGTGGCTTTTAAAGAATGCAAAATTGTAAAGCCCAGATGCACGGTCGATCGCTTTATCCGATTTAGCAAGACGGAATGCCATCTTAAGGGCATCTCTACGCCGTTTCTCGTCAATATGCGTCATTAAACGAATAATAGAATTTTCTTCAAAAACGCCGATAAAATCTACATCAGTTGCACCTTTTAGGATTGCATCTTCAAAGTTTCCAAAGTCGCTATTAACAAGCAAAAGGCAAGGAATATGAAAAAGGCGTGAATTGCGCCTCAAAGCAGAGCAAAAGCTTAAAGCACCTGTCTTATCGTCATTGGCAAATACAATTACGGCATCAAAGCCACCATTATGCAAATATTCAAATGCGCTAAACGATGAAAATGCCGCCACGCACAAAATCTCAAGATGATCCAAAATTGCCGTTATTCGCATGTTATCGGGGCCTGGGGCGCCATATATTAAAATTTTTGGCGGAATTTGATGCAAATTATATGATGGTTTTGGCTGTGCGCCAAATTGTGCAAGTGTATTAAACCTTGTCATAGCTTCACGTGACATGGCGGCAATTCTTGATGCAGATTCAAGACGTGCCTTTATATAAGAAAGCGGGGTTTCTTCGTTTAATAGACCGTCAAATTTGAATATTTCATATTGGTTCAAGCTAGCATTAGGTTCGGTCCAACCATAAATTTGCAAATGTTTTTGTGATTTTATATTTCGCAATTCTTCAAGTAATATTTGCGCTTCTGAAATATCTACATTTCGTAAATCGATAATAATCGCCCGATTAACAGGCACATCCTCGATTTTATCGGTAGTAGTAAATCCCGCTTTGGCAACAGTTTGAAAGATGTCTTCTGCGCCAATAATTAAAATAACAGGTTTACTCATGTATTAAATACCTAAAAACTAGTTTATTGTAAAACAAGGTATAGTAGTTGTAAACGTAAATTACTTACAAAGTGTTTCATCTTTACCTAACGTAACAGTTAAAAGTAATTTATTGCAGTTTTTTTGTGAAATTTTACAAAAAACGGGATAAAAATTGTTTCCTAATTAAGATAATTGCGCTAACTCGCAATTATGGAAAACGTTGAATATTCTACTGCTTGCTCGCGGGCTTATGCGCAAGGTCGTAAGCCTTCTTTTCAGGATATTATCCTTACACTGTCTGATTATTGGGCGCGTCAGGGTTGTGTTATTTTGCAACCTTACGATACCGAAGTTGGGGCGGGGACATTGCACCCGGCAACTACTTTACGCGCGCTAGGTGATAAGCCGTGGAAGGCCGCATATGTGCAGCCTTCACGTCGCCCGAAAGATGGTCGTTATGGTGAAAACCCAAACCGTCTTGGCCATTATTACCAATATCAGGTTATTTTAAAGCCAAATCCGCCAAATCTTCAGGAATTATACCTTAACTCACTTTACGAAATTGGCATTGATCCAAAGCTTCATGATATTCGTTTTGTTGAAGATGATTGGGAAAATCCAACTGTTGGTGCTTGGGGCTTGGGTTGGGAAGTTTGGTGTGATGGCATGGAAGTATCGCAATTCACTTATTTCCAACAAGTTGGTGGTTTCGATTGTAAACCCGTTTCTGGTGAATTGACCTATGGTCTTGAGCGTTTGACCATGTATGTTCAAGGCGTTGAGAATATTTATGACATTGATTTCAATGGTAATGGCGTTACATATGGCGATGTTTTCCATGAAAATGAGGTTGAACAATCAACCTTTAACTTTGAATATTCCAATGTCGAAATTCTTGAACGCTGGTTCAAAGATGCTGAGACCCAATGCAATATCCTTCTAGAGGCAAAATTACCACTTCCAGCATTTGATTGGGCATTAAAGGCATCGCATTTGTTTAACTTAATGGATGCACGCGGTGTTGTTAGCCCGACCGAACGTCAAAGTTTTATTGCCCGTGTGCGCGACCTTGCCAAAGGTTCTGCTGCTGCATGGATTGATAAAATTGGGATGAGCAAACAAGAAGAATTAAAAGCGGGTGATAAATAATATGAGCCAGTTTCTATTAGAAATATTTTCAGAAGAAATTCCGGCACGTTTCCAAAAACGCGCGTCTGAAGATTTGGCAAAAATGGTCAAAGAAGGCCTTGAAAAAGCTGGCGTAAATGTTGGTGAAATCACCAATTTTGTTGCACCGCGCCGTCTTGGCATTTGCATTGAAAGTCTGCCCAATGAAACCCCCGACGTTTCTGAAGAGAAAAAGGGGCCAAAGGTTGGTGCGCCGCAACCTGCTATTGATGGTTTTATTCGTTCCGCTGGCATTTCATCTATTGAAGAGGCAAAGATTGTTTCAGACCCAAAAAAGGGCGATTTTTACGTTGTTGAAATTGTTAAAAAAGGCGCAAAAACCACTGATATTATTAAAGAATTAGTGCCAAGCATTGTTCGCAATTTTCCGTGGCAAAAATCAATGCGTTGGGGAGAGGGGACTTTAAGATGGGTGCGCCCACTTCATTCGATTCTTTGTTTGTTTGGTGGTGAAATTGTTGATTTTGAAATTGATGGTATTAAGTCCGGTAATGTAACACGCGGTCACCGTTTCCATGCACCAGAAGATTTTACGGTTACGGATTTTGCTGATTATCAGGAGAAAACACGCGCGGCACATGTATTGATTGACCGTGAAGAACGTAAAAAATCAATCATGTCACAAGCGCAAAAACTATGTGCTGATAATAATCTTGAATTAATTGAAGATATTGGCCTATTGGAAGAAGTTTGTGGTCTTGTTGACGAGCCATTTGTTATTTTAGGACAAATGGATGAGGCATTCCTTGACCTTCCGCCGGAAGTTATCCGCCTTACATTGCGCATCAATCAAAAATATTTTGTGGTAAATTCTAAGGCAACTGGAAAACTTGCGCCATATTTCATCGTGGTTTCAAACGTAAATGCCGCTGATGGTGGCACAGCGATTGCGCACGGTAATGCCCGCGTTCTTTCGGCGCGTTTGAATGACGCACGCTATTTCTGGGATTTGGATAGAAAAACTACATTAGAAGCGCGCGTTCCAAAACTTGATAAAATTGTATTCCATCAAAAAATTGGCTCTATTGGTGACAAAGTTAAACGCGTTGTTGAATTGGCGGGTGAGCTTTCACCAATTGTGGGCGCAGATGTTGATTTGGCAAAACGTGCTGCATTGCTATGTAAAGCGGATTTAGTGACCGAAATGGTTGGTGAATTCCCAGAATTACAAGGAGTTATGGGGCGTTATTATGCCAATAATGATCAAGAGACATTAGATGTAGCAAATGCAATCGCCGAACATTATAAGCCTGTTGGCCCATCTGATTATGTACCTACAAATCCGGTATCAATTGCGGTTGCCTTGGCGGATAAATTTGACACATTGGTTTCATTCTTTGCCATTGGTGAAAAACCAACTGGTTCTGGTGACCCATATGCGCTTCGTCGCGCGGCATTGGGAATAATTAGGATTATTCTTGAGAATAAAATCAGGCTGCCGCTTAAAACCCGCGTTAGTTATGAACTTCAATCTTTCTTCATTGACCGCCTAAAAGTCTTTCTAAAAGACGAGGGGCTTGAGTATGATGTGATTGATGCGGTTTTTGCGGGCGCGGATGATGATATTTACCGCATCACACAAAAAGTAAAAACCCTAAGCGAGTTTTTGAAAACCGAAGAAGGTAAAACCCTTCTTGAAGGTTACAAGCGTGCAACAAATATATTAAAGGCCGAAGAGAAAAAAGGCGCTTTGGATGGCACTTTTGTTGCATCTGCACAATATTTAGAATTAAATGCAGAAAAGGCATTATTTTCAGCAATTAATAATACTAAAGCCGCGCTTGCCGTAAGCCTCAATAATGAGGACTATGTTGGGGCAATGAAAACGTTTACATTGCTTAGAGACCCTATCTTTGATTTCCTTGACAATGTTTTGGTCAATGATAGTGACGAGAATAAGCGAAAAAATCGACTTGCGCTTTTATGTGATTTAAGACAAATGATGTCTCAGGTTGCAGACTTTGAGTGCATTCGCGGCTAAATTTTGCCGCAAATGCATCTTAGAACTGAAAACAATTAACGTCATACTGGGGATTATAATGACAAAATATGTTTATAGTTTCGGTGCTGGTAACGCTGACGGCGATGCTAGTATGAAAAACCTCTTAGGCGGAAAAGGTGCCAACCTTGCTGAAATGAACAAGATTGGCTTGCCGGTTCCCCCTGGGTTTACAATTACGACCGAAGTCTGCACCGCATTTTATGAATTGGGTCAGAAATACCCTGATGAACTCATGGCACAAGTTGAAGCAGCAACAATAAAAGTTGGTGAGACCGTTGGTAAAACCTTTGGTGATAAAGAAAACCCACTTTTGGTTTCTGTGCGCTCTGGTGCACGTGCGTCAATGCCTGGTATGATGGATACCGTCCTTAATCTTGGTCTTAATGACGAAACGGTTGAAGGTTTGGCAGAAAAATCAGGTAATCGCCGGTTCGCTTATGATTCGTATCGTCGTTTTATCCAAATGTATTCAAATGTGGTTCTTGAACTAGAGCATCATATGTTTGAAGATATTTTGGAATCTTTCAAGGAAATCAACGATTATAAAGATGATACCGAATTAAATGCTGAGGATTGGGAGGAAATCGTCAGAAAATATAAATCAGCCGTTGAAGCTGAGATGGGCAAACCTTTCCCGCAAGACGTCAATGACCAATTGTGGGGCGCTGTTGGTGCGGTATTCAAATCATGGATGAATGACCGGGCAATCTTCTATCGCAAAATGCACGATATTCCGCAAAGCTGGGGAACTGCGGTTAACGTTCAGGCGATGGTATTTGGTAATATGGGTGACACATCGGCAACCGGTGTGGCGTTTACGCGTAACCCATCAACCGGTGAGAAATTATTCTATGGTGAATATCTCATCAACGCGCAGGGTGAAGACGTTGTTGCAGGTATCAGAACGCCAAAATCAATTACCAAAGTTCAACGCGTAACCATGGGCGAAAGTGGCGAATCTTTAGAAGAATCCTTGCCAGAAGTTTATGCGCAATTGGATGAAGTTTATAAAAAACTAGAAAATCACTATCGCGATATGCAAGATATCGAATTTACCGCAGAGAATGGTAAATTATGGATGCTGCAAACCCGTAACGGTAAACGTACTGCAAAAGCGGCGTTGAAAATTGCGGTTGATATGGTTGCCGAAGGTATGATTACCAAAGAAGAGGGGGTTGAACGTATAGATGCCGCCGCTCTTGACCAATTATTACACCCAACAATCAAAGCAAGCTATAAACGCGATATTTTGACAAAAGGCCTTCCGGCATCACCTGGCGCTGCGGTTGGTGAGGTTGTTTTTGATGCCGACGAAGCCGAGCAGATGTCACAAGCGGGAAAATCAGTTATCCTCGTTCGCGAAGAAACTTCTCCAGAAGATATTCATGGTATGCATGCGGCACGCGCTATTGTGACTTCGCGTGGTGGCATGACTTCGCACGCGGCGGTTGTTGCACGCGGTATGGGGCGTCCTTGCGTTTCTGGTGCTGGTGAAATCCGCATTGATGAAGATGCTGGCAAATTCGTTGTTAAGGGTCGTGAAGTTAAAAAAGGCGACATTATCTCTGTTGATGGTGGCTTGGGCGAAGTATTGTTTGGTGCTGCTGAACTTGAACAACCTGAATTGTCTGGCGATTTTGCAACCTTGATGGTTTGGGCTGATGGTGTCCGTCATCTTAAAGTTCGCGCGAATGCTGAAACGCCACTTGACGCTAAAACAGCACGCGATTTTGGTGCAGAAGGTATAGGTCTTTGCCGTACTGAACACATGTTCTTTGATGCAGAGCGTATTGCGGCGGTTCGTGAGATGATTTTATCCGAAGCGAAATCAGGACGTGAAGCGGCGCTTGCGAAAATTCTTCCTATGCAGCGTAAAGACTTTGTGGATCTTTTCACAATTATGACTGGTCTTCCGGTTACAATTCGACTTCTTGATCCGCCTTTACATGAATTTTTACCACATAGCGCCGAAGATGTTGAGGCAGTAGCCAAAGCAACCGGTCTTGATGGTGATAAACTATTGCAGCGCGCAAAAGATTTGCACGAATTTAACCCAATGCTTGGTCACCGTGGTTGCCGTTTGGGTATTACTTTCCCTGAAATCTATGAAATGCAGGCTCGCGCAATTTTTGAAGCGGCAATTGAGGTTGCCAAGGCATCTGGTACTGCGCCAATTCCTGAAATCATGATTCCTTTGGTTTCAACTCGTAAAGAATTGCAAATCCTTAAAGGTCGTGTAATCGCAATTGGCGAAGAAGTTATGGCAAAAGCTGGTATGAAGATTGAATATATGGTTGGAACCATGATTGAATTGCCACGCGCCGCTGTATGCGCCGATGAAATCGCACAAGAAGCGGAGTTCTTTTCATTCGGAACAAATGATTTGACCCAAACCACTTTGGGCATTTCACGTGACGATGCTGGTCGCTTTATGAATGATTATATTGCGCAAGGTATTTTTGAAAAAGACCCCTTTGTGACAATTGATCAAGATGGTGTTGGCTCATTAATCAAAATTGCAAAAGAAAAAGGTCGTTCGGTTCGCGAAAAACTGAAACTTGGCATTTGTGGTGAGCATGGTGGCGATCCTGCATCGATTGAATTCTGTGAAAAAGTTGGGCTTGATTATGTGTCTTGCTCACCTTATCGGGTTCCAATTGCACGCCTTGCTGCGGCACAAGCGGCGCTTAAACAAGCAAAGTAATACATAAATATTGCCTGATTCGTTGGCATATTTGTGGCATTGCAGCATTTTAATGTAATTTAAAATAACAATAAGGCACGGGAAAAATCGTAATGATTTCCGTGCCTTATTATTTATGCGCCAAGTTGCCGCACTTTTTTTATGGAATATTTATTAATAATTGGGTTGCCTTTGTTAATTATTTATGGTCAAACCGCCGCCATGTCTAATAGATTAGGCGGTACTCTTAAAGCCCTCGCGCGTGATGCTGCGACCGTTTTAGGGGCTGTTATTGCGGTGTCTTTTATTTCGACACAGGCAATGGCTGGACCAGATGTTGGCAAGCCAATGTCGGTTGAAACCGAAACTATTACCACACAGAAGGGGACCGTAGCGACGTCATCAACTGTGGGTTCAATTGATGCGGCGCTTGAAGCTGCCGCGTCACAAATTGCGGGCGTAGTTGCCCCAATCACAAAGCCAGTTGCGGCTGCTTTCCAACCGCAACCGACTATAAGCCGAATTTCTGATTCTGGGTCTGAACGCGATAGAGAAATCAATTGCCTTGCCCAAGCAGTATATTATGAGGCTCGTGGCGAGCCTGATCGCGGTAAACTTGCAGTTGCTGAAGTAGTTGTAAACCGTGTTAATAATCGTGCTTATCCGAAGACTTATTGTGGTGTTGTTCGTCAAAGAAGAGGCAATGTTTGCCAATTCTCTTGGGTCTGCACCAGAAATGCACCTCCTGCTGGTCCTCAATGGAATCGTTCTCAGGAGATTGCGCAACGTGTGTATGATGGTTGGAAGCCTGGTGTTGTTGGAAATGCAACCTATTTCCATGCATCAAGAGTAAGACCAAGCTGGGCTGGGGTTTTCCCAAAAGTTGCTCAAATTGGCTCACACATCTTCTACAGCGGCAATTAGGAGTTACAAAAGCCGCAACGAACGCCCCCACCAAAAGTGGGGGCTTTTCTTTTGTCTGAAATTTGTCTAAAGACAAAAACATGACCACAGATACAATTGACCGTGAAACCCGCATTAAACAACTTAGATTCCGCGCATGGCGTCGCGGCTTTAGAGAGCATGATTTTTTGATGGGCACATATGCAGACCAAAAACTTGAAGCACTTTCTGAGGCCGAGCTAAATCAGTTTGATGCGCTTTTAAACCAACAAGATTGGGATGTTTATTACTGGATTATTGGCCAACGTGAGGCACCAGAGGAATTTAAGGGTAATGTCCTAAGTGATTTGCAAACTTTCGCCACTTTGAAAAACACTCTTTGGGTTGGCGATATTAATTCTTAAGCATTATATTTATTTCGCATATTCGCGCATTGCCTCTGGCAGCCATTTTCCAAAACCAATTGATAATGTTTCATAGCGTATGATAAAGTCTGGATGGCTTTCATAAATATCTGCAAGTCCGGCATAAGCAGGTTTGGGACACTCTTTATTCCACATAAAGCCAATCCATTCGCGATGTTTGTCTAAAAGTGGCTTCATGGTATTAGAGCCAACTTCAACCCCTTGATTATATGCATCAACAAGTGCGGTTTCGATTATTTCAAAATCTTTCATTACTTTTGCTTTTTCTGCATCAGTTAATTTTGAAAATGCCTTTTTCGAATGCGCAATATTTTCACGCATAGTTTCACCATATTTTTCAATCAAATATTCTTCATATTCTTTTTGGCGTTCATCGGAATGCCATTGGTATAATTGCTCTTTCATTTTTTCTTTTCCTTCTATATCTTCAATGGTTTTATTTATTACCGATAACAAATGTTCGGTTTTTTCAATCGAAGCATGAAGGCGTTTTTGGTGTGTTATAAGTGCTGATTTAATATCAAAGCCTTTGGCATTTACTATTTTGTCAATTTCATTAAGTGTCAAACCAAATTCTTTATAAATTAAAATCTGCTGGAGTTTTAAAGCATCATTATTATTATAAAGGCGGTAGTTATTATCCATTCTACATGATGGTTTTAAAAGGCCAATTTCATCATAATAATGTAAAGTTCGAACCGAAACTTTTGCCAAATCACTTAATTGTTTAACACTATATTCTGTCATCTTTATGCTTTCATATTCGATTTGGCATAGTGATAATCTATCACGTTGCGTTAGGGTCAATAATATTTTTGCAGCATTCGGCTATTTAAAATCTATTGGTTTCGCCTTAATAGACATTTGTGATGGACAAAACGCTTTTACAAATTTTCCATAATGGTGAAGGTAAGATTATTCTCGAGGGGGCCGCCTCTGGGGTTGATGCACTTATTTTGTCAGAAAGTATTAAATCAAATGGCGGGCAATTTGTTTATGTTGCTACGGATGATCAGGCCGCACAAAAATTTGCCAATGGTTTAAATTTCTTTGCCCCAAATGTTGAGGTTTTACGTCTGCCATCATGGGATTGTTTGCCGTATGATAGGGTAGGGCCGGCGGGTGAGATTTCGGCAATGCGTCTTGCCACGCTTTCAAGGCTTGCCAATTTAAAAAGTGATGCCAATTTTGTCTTAATCACAACGGCATCGGCATTAATGCAAAAAACTTTGCCAAAGGCACGGCTTTTAAAGTCTGCATTTTCAGCAAAAGTTGGTGACGATATTAATTTAGACGATTTACAAAATTATCTTGCCGCCAATGGCTATAATCGCACTGCAACCGTGCGCGAAAAGGGCGAATTTGCAATTCGTGGCGGGGTTATAGATTTATTTGCGCCACAAATGCAGTCACCAGTAAGGTTGGATTTATTCGGCGATAATCTTGAAAGTATCCGCACTTTTGATGTCGAGACTCAACGCTCTATTGATAGGCTTGAAGCATTATCACTTGTGCCAGTTTCAGAGGTGTTGCTTGATAATGATTGTATTAGTTTATTTAGAACTAATTATCTTGAAAAATTTGGCGCACCGCAAGGTGATGCACTTTATGAAAGCGTAAGTAGCAAGATAAAGCGCAATGGTATGGAACATTGGTTGCCAATGTTTTTTGACCATTTGGAAAGTTTGTTTAATTATGTGCCGGAAACAACAATCTTCTGCTTTGAGCATGGTCTTGATAATGCCCTTGCTGAACGCGAAAAACTAATAGAAGATTATTATCAGGCACGCCTTGTGCCACCTCCAAAAGGTTCATTGCCATATAAGGCATTAAGACCAAATGGTTTATATCTTGGACTAAGAGACATTGAACAAATATCTTCACGTTATAAGCAACGTGGATTTAATCCATTTGTATCTGGTCTCGAAGGTGCGGTATTGAATATAAATTCTAAGCCATCACGTGACTTTGCACCGGAACGAGCTGATACTAATATAAATGTCTGGGAAAGTTTACGCGATTATGTTCGTGCGCTTAAAAAAGACAAAAAAGATGTGATTATTGCCGCCTGGACCGAAGGGTCAGCAGAACGTCTTGCCCATGTTTTAACCGAACATGGCATGGAAAATCTTTATTCATTGCCAAATTTTGCTGCCTTGGGTGTTATGCTTAAAACCAATATTGGTCTTGCGGTTCTTCCAATTGAACATGGTTTTGAAATTGGCAATTTAATTATAATTTCCGAACAAGACGTTTTAGGTGATAGGTTGGGACGTGGGCGCAAGCGCCGAAAATCGTCTAACTTCTTGATGGAAGCATCTAGCCTTAATGTCGGTGATTTAATTGTCCATATCGATCATGGTATTGGTCGTTATGAAGGCTTAAGAACCCTAGAGGTTATGGGTTCGCCGCACGATTGTCTTGAATTAATATATCAAGGTGGTGATAAATTATTTTTACCTGTTGAGAATATCGACCTTATCAGCCGTTATGGAGCCGATGGTGCGGAAGCAATTCTTGACAAGCTTGGCGGTGTTGCATGGCAAGGGCGTAAAGCACGAGCAAAAAAACGCCTTCTTGAAATGGCCGCAGGGCTTATTCGTATTGCTGCGGTACGCTCATCACAAAAAACCGATGCTATTAACCCTATACAGGGTGTTTATGATGAATTTTGTGCGCGCTTTACATATGATGAAACTGATGATCAAATTAATGCAATTGATGATGTGTTGGAAGATTTGCAGGCAGGTAAGCCTATGGATAGGCTTATTTGTGGTGATGTTGGCTTTGGCAAAACCGAAGTAGCATTGCGTGCCGCATTCACCGTTGCAATGAGTGGTCGTCAAGTTGCAGTGGTTTGTCCAACAACACTTCTTGCGCGTCAGCATTATAAAACTTTTGCCGAGCGTTTTAACGGCCTTCCGATTCGGGTAAGACAATTATCACGAATGGTTGGTTCAAAAGAGGCAAATGAAACCCGTAGCTGCCTTGCAGATGGTCGCGTTGATATTGTAATTGGAACCCATGCAATTTTATCAAAACAAGTATCATTCAATGATTTGGGAATGGTAATTGTGGATGAAGAACAACATTTTGGCGTAAAACATAAAGAACGTCTGAAAGAAATGCGTGCCGATACCCATTTCCTTACACTTACGGCAACACCAATTCCACGAACCTTGCAAATGTCGCTTTCTGGTATTCGTGAAATGTCTATCATTGCAACGCCGCCGGTCGATAGGCTTGCAATTCGTACTTATGTTACCCCTTTTGATCCGGTTACAATTCGTGAGGCAATTTTACGTGAAAAATATCGTGGTGGTCAGACATTCTTTGTTGCGCCGCGAATTGAACATTTAAAACCAATTGAAGAATTCTTGCGTGATAATTTGCCGGAAATTAAATTCAGAACTGTTCATGGGCAAATGCCACCAACCGCAATTGAACCAATAATAAATGCATTCTACGATGGTGACTTTGACGTGTTATTGGCAACAACAATTGTCGAATCTGGTATTGATATACCGCGTGCTAATACATTAATTGTTTGGCGTTCCGATATGCTTGGGCTTGCTGCTGCTTATCAGCTTCGTGGGCGGGTTGGGCGCTCAAAATCACGGGCTTATGCGTATCTCACCATTCCTGATACATTTAAAATTACACCACAGGCAGAGAAGCGTCTTAAAGTCCTGCAATCACTCGATAGTCTTGGTGCCGGTTTCCAAATTGCAAGCCATGATTTAGATATGCGTGGTGGCGGTAATTTATTGGGCGAAGAGCAATCGGGGAATATTAAAGAAGTTGGCGTTGAACTATATCAACAAATGCTTGAAGAAGCTGTTGCCGAGCTTAAGAACGAAGATAGTGTGATTAGCTCTAAATCCTGGTCGCCAAATATTTCAATTGGTCTTGCCGTATTAATACCGGAAGATTATGTGCCAGATCTTGGTTTGCGCCTATCATTATATCGCCGTCTTGCTGAACTTGAAAGCGATGATGAGCGTGATGGTTTTGCCGCAGAGTTAATAGATAGGTTTGGTAAAATGCCGCTAGAGGTTAGCCATTTGATAGAGATTGCTGGCCTTAAAGCGCTTTGTAAATGCATTGGAATTGAGAAACTTATTATTACACCAAATGGAGCTATTGCAAACTTTAAAGATGAATTGGCTCCAGATCCATTAAAACTTATTGGGTTGGTTCAATCGCAACCAGCCATGTTCCGCCTTCGTCCAGATGGAAAAATGACAATAAATGGCAATTGGCAAACCGATAACGCCAAAATAAAAGGTGCACGTGCGGCAATTAATGCGATTATTAATGCCTGTGCTTAGGCGCGAGTCATGATAAGTATTGAATATGCGCAATCCATTTAGTCAACAAACCATACAAAAATTGAAATTTGCGTTTACTGCTGCCAAAGAGCGTATGGGCGGTAATGGTCAAAGATTATCGCTTTCTGCAGCGTTGGTAGTTTTGGGATTTGTTTTGATGGCATTGTTTGCGCCAATTGCGTATCGGTTGCCAGGCATTTTTCAAACTATTTTTTCAATAATTCCATTTTTTGTTCTAATATTTGGGGTTTGGTTGGCGATAAAATTACTTTTGGATATTTCAAAAGAAGAAAATACAAATCAAATACCTGAAAAACAAACACGTGGAACAATTGCAAAAGCGGCTATTATGGCGGCTTTTGATGAAATCGAAAATGTTTCATTAATACAGAAGGACATGCGAGAATATGAAGATTGCATTTCTGGAAAATTTTTAGATTGCCCGATTGTATTGCTGCAATCATCCCCATATAAATATTGCGTGATTAGGGTGAAAGAACCGTTTAAAACAATGGTGCTATTTAATGCTCGCGGACGTTTTTGGGTTTATGGTTTGCCTACTGATAAAAAACTAGTTCCTGTAACATTACCGCCTGAAATGGGGTGCGAAGCATGGTCTTTTAATAATTTGACGTCACGTGATCATGCACAAATTTTGGCTGATAAATTGATGCCGGCATTAAAAACCGCTGCGATAGGGGGGGAGATTCCCTTCATTGTTGCCAAAGATCGCAATTTAATTATGGCGTGGGAAAATGCGGATTTGGGCTCTTGCAGCCTAATTGCATACGAATTTATAAAGGCTTTGAAAGTTTAAGCAGTAAAACCTGAAATTCATGATTGACCTTTGGCGCATTTTTTAGGAATAAACCCGCCACTTATGTAGTGCGGACGTGGCGAAACTGGTAGACGCACTGGATTTAGGTTCCAGCGCCGAGAGGCGTGAGAGTTCGACTCTCTCCGTCCGCACCATAAGTAAATAAAAGCCTGAACATAGTTCAGGCTTTTTTATTTTCCGCCTTGATAATCTTACTTGTTTTCCTGCTGCCGTCGTGGGACCAACCTGGTGGGCCAAATAAGTATCCGAAAATGTGTTTTGGTTTAGCTGATGTGATATCTTTAAAAATTCCGAACCATTCATGGAATGCAATTCGGAATGGGTTAAAGGTGGCAATATTGGTAACAACGCCGTATTTTGGCTTGTCTTCTTTACATTCTGGAACAAAGGTTCCGAACAATCTATCCCAAATAATAAGAACTCCACCATAATTTGCATCAAGATATTGGGGATTAACCGCATGATGTACGCGGTGATGGCTTGGGGTGTTAAAAATTGCCTCGAACCATTTTGGCATTTTATCAATTGTTTCTGTATGAATCCAGAATTGATAAACCAAACTTAGACCAGAAAAAAAGCCAATCATCGCCGGATGAAAGCCAAGAAATGCCAATGGCAGCCAAAATATGAAACCTCCTGATAATGTGCCGGTCCATGTTTGTCGCAAAGCGGTTGATAAATTATAATATTGCGATGAGTGATGGATTATATGGCTTGCCCAGAAATATCGGCTTTCATGCGATATTCTGTGAAACCAATAAAACGATAAATCCTCTAAGAAGAAGCAGGCAACGAATATAATCGGATTTGTGCCTATATCAAAAATCCTATGTTGGTATGCAGTAACACTAATCGCAAAAAATATTGATGCAGTAACAAAGCCAACAATTTGATTGCCAACGCCCATCATAAGGCTGGCAAAGCTATCTTTTGCTTCATAGTTTGCAGCTTTAGTTTTACCAAATTTGGCATAAAGCATTTCGGCAATAACAAGAAAACCAAAAAACGGCGTTGCCCAAACAACAGGTGAGGGAAGGTTAAGAGGCACATAATCAAGCATTTTGCATCCCTTTTGTAGTCGTTATGTCAAAAAAATCTTCAATATTATTAATATCAAATTGGGTTTTGAAATCAGGAAATCCAATATCATTTAACAAAAATAGTATTGAATTACCGTGTTTTATAATATTATCCTTGTTGATAATTCTAACTGCAATGCGGTTTCCCACAGTTTTAAATAATAAAATACCTTTATTCGAAATGGCTAGTGCCGCTGTTTTGTTGTCGGAGATGATTATTTCATCAAACTTCAAATTTGAATCATAATTATATGCAGCTTGTTTGGCCAATTCATTATTAATTGAAATATTTTGCGAAAGACCAAGCATAAATCCAAAGGCAATCACCGCCGAGGCCGCGCCCACGACAAATAAAATTTGTGAGATCATCCAATTTCCTGCCCAAATATGTTTTGTTTCTTAACTGCGTAAAAGCATAACAGAATCTGGACTAATTAACAATTTAGTGGCATAGGCGCGCATTCGAGTTTTGCTTATGGCGGATTCTGTCTGGTTTTCCCTATAAATCGGCGGGTTAGCTAAGTTTAAATAAGCTGCAATCGCAGGAAGAAAAGATGAAAATTACTGAGAAATCAAAAGACGGTTTGTCCGTTGTTTATAATATCACTGTTGAAGTTGCCGAATTGAATGTTGCGTTGGATGCGAAAATCAAAGAAATTGCACCAACTCTAAACCTAAAAGGCTTCCGTAAGGGTAAAGTGCCAACTGCGCACGTTAAACGTCTTTATGGTAAAGGCATCATGGGTGACCTTTTGAATGAATTGGTTCAAAAAGGTATCGATCAAGCGGTTAATGATAACAATGTTCGCCCTGCTTCAAACCCAGAAGTTGGCAATGTTGATAATGTTGATGCTATCCTCGATGGTAAAGAGGCATTGGTATTTGATGTTTCTATGGACATTTTGCCAGAGTTTGAAGTTGTTGAAGTTGCAACACTTTCAATCACTCGTCCAGTTACTGAAGCAACTGAAGAAGAAGTTACAAAAGCGCTTGAAGAGATTGCCGCAAACTCAAAAGCATATGAAACCAAAACTGGTAAAGCAAAAAATGGCGATGCAGTTATTTGTGACTTCCTTGGTAAAATTGATGGCGTTGAATTCCAAGGTGGTGCAGCTAATGATGCACAAGTGGTTCTTGGTTCAAACACTTTCATTCCAGGTTTTGAAGAAGCACTTGTTGGCGTTAAAGCTGATGACGAAACTGTTATTAACGTAACTTTCCCAGCTGATTACGGTGTTGCCGAGCTTGCAGGTAAGCCAGCTACTTTTGATATTAAAGTTAAAGAAGTTAAAGCGCCAAAAGAAAGCAAAATCGATGATGAGCTTGCAAAAACTGTTGGTCTTGAAACTCTTGATTCTTTGAAAGATGCTGTAAAAGCAGATATCGAACGTCAGTTTGCTTCACTTTCTCGTACTAAAGCAAAACGTTCATTGCTTGATGCTTTGGATAGTTCACATTCATTTGAATTGCCGCCAAAAATGGTTGAAGCTGAATTTGATGCTATTTGGCAGCAAGTTCAGGCCGATAAAGCGCAAGGCAATGTTGACCCAGATGATGAAGGCAAAACTGAAGACGAGCTTAAAGGTGAATATAAAGTAATTGCAGAACGTCGTGTTCGTCTTGGCCTTGTTTTGGCTGAAATCGGTCGCGTTGGCGAAGTTCAAATTACCGATCAAGAACTTCAAGGTGCTTTATTCCGCGAAGCCTCTCGTTACCCTGGTCAAGAACGTCAAGTTCTTGAATTCTTCCAAAAAAATCCGAATATGATGGCGCAACTTCGTGCACCACTCTATGAAGAAAAAGTTGTTGATTACGTTCTTTCAAAAGCAAAAGTTGAAGACGTTAAAGTAACTCGTGAAGAATTAGAAGCAGAAGATGAAGAGCCAAAAGCAGAAGAAAAACCTGCTAAAGCTAAAAAAGCGGCTCCTAAGGCGAAAAAAGAAGAAGCCAGCGAAGAAAAGCCTAAAAAGGCTGCTAAAGCGAATGACGAAGTTGCTTCTGAAGAAAAGCCAAAAAAAGCGCCTGCTAAAAAAGCTGCCAAAGCAAAAGAATAATCGTTTAAAACGAGTATTTCTTATCAAAAAAGCCGGCATGACCACATGCCGGCTTTTTTTTCCACAGGTTTAACATTGAATTTTTGCATTTAATGCGCAAATATCATGACAAGATTCATAAATTATTTAGGGTGTCAGGTCTTAAATAAGCCGTTTTTAGATAATCTGCCTGAGTTTAACGCTCTGTTTGAGGTTTTATATGTTTAACGAATTTTTACGCCATCCGCTTTTAAGCTCTGGATATGACCATACTGACAATCTTGTTCCTATGGTTGTTGAGCAATCCTCACGTGGTGAGCGTGCTTTTGATATTTTCTCACGTCTTTTACGTGAGCGTATCGTATTTGTTTCAGGTCCGGTTGAGGATGGTATGGCGTCGTTGATTTGCGCGCAATTATTGTTCTTGGAATCTGAAAATCCTAAGAAAGAAATTTCAATGTATATTAATAGCCCTGGTGGTGTTGTTACATCTGGTTTGGCTATTTATGATACAATGCAGTATATTCGTTCGCCGATTGCAACACTTGTAATGGGGCAGGCGTGTTCAATGGGTTCTTTGCTTTTGGCTGCTGGTGAAAAAGGTCTTCGTGCTGCTACACCAAATTCGCGTGTGATGGTTCATCAACCATCTGGCGGCTTCCGTGGCCCTGCTTCTGATATTGAGCGTCACGCTGAAGATATGTTGGCAACCAAAAAACGTTTAAACGAAATTTATGTAAAACATACTGGTCAATCATATGATTTGATTGAAAAAACGCTTGATCGCGACCATTTTATGACTGCGGCTGAAGCAAAAGAATTTGGTTTAATTGATAATGTGCTTGAAAAACGTGCTGTTGGCACGGAAGATGCTGTGTAACGATTAATCAGTATTGGGTGTATCAAAAGGCATCAATAAATAACATTGACTCCTACATAAGTTGGGGTCAGACTATCCGGAGAAGTCTCTGGTCGGAGAGAGTGAATGACAAAAGCCGCAAGTGGTGATACAAAAAACACGCTTTATTGCAGTTTCTGTGGGAAAAGCCAACATGAAGTCCGCAAGCTAATTGCTGGACCAACTGTATTCATCTGTGACGAATGTGTTGAATTGTGCATGGATATTATCCGTGAAGAAAATAAAACACAATTTGTTAAATCTAAAGAAGGTGTACCGTCACCTCAGGAAATTAAAGATGTTCTTGATGATTATGTAATTGGTCAGTCAAAGGCAAAGCGTGTTCTTTCTGTTGCTGTTCATAACCACTATAAACGTCTTGCGCATGCGCAGAAAAATAATGATGTTGAATTGGCTAAATCAAATATTTTGCTAATTGGGCCAACTGGTTGCGGTAAAACCCTTTTGGCGCAAACATTGGCAAGAATTATTGACGTTCCTTTCACAATGGCAGATGCCACAACATTAACCGAGGCTGGCTATGTTGGTGAAGATGTTGAAAATATCATTTTGAAACTATTGCAATCTTCTGATTATAATGTTGAACGTGCGCAGCGTGGGATTGTTTATATCGATGAGATTGATAAAATTTCTCGTAAATCTGATAACCCTTCAATTACCCGCGATGTTTCTGGTGAAGGTGTTCAACAAGCACTTTTGAAATTGATGGAAGGTACTGTTGCATCGGTTCCACCACAAGGTGGCCGTAAGCACCCACAACAAGAATTTTTGCAAGTTGACACAACAAATATTCTTTTCATTGCTGGTGGTGCCTTCCCTGGTCTTGAGCAAATTATTTCGCGCCGTGGTAAAGGTGCGGGTATTGGTTTTGGTGCCGATGTTCGCGACCCTGATGACCGCCGGACTGGTGACTTGCTAAAAGATCTTGAACCAGAAGATTTGTTGAAATTCGGCCTTATCCCTGAGTTTGTTGGTCGTATGCCAGTTTTTGCTACATTGGAAGATTTAGATGAACCTGCATTGGTTACAATTCTTACTGAGCCAAAGAACGCATTGGTTAAACAGTATCAACGTTTGTTTGATATGGAAAATTGCAAGCTAACTTTCACTGATGAGGCTTTGCATGCCGTTGCTTCAAAAGCTATTGCACGTAAAACTGGCGCGCGTGGCCTTCGCTCAATTCTAGAAAGCATTCTTCTTGATACAATGTTTGACTTACCTTCTTTTGAAGGCGTTGAAGAAGTTGTTATCAATGTCGAAGTTGTTGAGGGTAGGGCGCAACCATTGCTCATTTATTCTGAACGTCGTGAAAATACAAATAAAGCCAGTTAAAATTTTTACAGATTTATAACAAAAAATGGCGCTTGGTCCCCTTGAAACAAGGATAGACAAGCGCCATTTTCTTTTCTGCGTAGTTGGTGGGGTTTTTTAACGATTAATTCCATACTGTGTGCTAAAGGTTAAACTATGAGTGAAATGAAAAAACTTCCATTACTTCCATTGCGTGATATCGTTGTATTTCCGCAGAGAGTCTCGCCATTATTTGTCGGACGCGAAAAATCTGTTCGCGCGCTAGAAGAGGCAATGGCAAATGATAAAATTGTGGTGCTTGCTGCGCAAAAAGATGCTGGTGTTGATGACCCACAGATTAATGATATCTACGATATTGGTACAATTGCCAATGTTTTGCAATTATTAAAATTGCCTGATGGTACTGTTCGTGTACTTGTTGAAGGGCAGAAACGCGTAAAAATTAAATCATATGAAAAAGAAGACGATATTTTTATTGCAAATATTGTTGAGCTTGAAGATAGCGATAAAGACAGTGCAGAAACACAAGTACTTTCTAAAGCGGTTATGGAACAATTCCAAAATTATGGAAAATTAAACCGTAAAATTCCGCAAGAAGTAACTGCTGGTTTGCAAGAAAATAATAATCCTTCAAGCATTGCTGATATTATTGCTGCAGATTTGAATATTAAAGTTTCTGAAAAACAAGACCTCCTTGCGACAACCCATGTTGGAAAGCGCTTGGAGAAAATCCTTAGCTTTATGGAATCTGAAATCGGCGCACTTCAAGTCGAGCGTAGGGTTAAGAATCGTGTTCGCCGCCAAATGGAAAAAAGCCAACGCGAATATTATCTTAATGAACAAATGAAGGCTATTCAACGCGAATTGGGCGAAGCCGATGACGGCAAAGATGAAGTCAAAGAGCTTGAAGCAAAAATAAAGCGTACAAAGCTTTCTAAAGAGGCGCGCCAAAAAGCGATTAGTGAGCTTAAGAAGCTTAAACAAATGTCGCCAATGAGTGCCGAATCAACAGTGGTTCGTAACTACCTTGATTGGTTACTTGCTTTGCCTTGGGGTACTTATAAAAAGGTCAAAAACGATATCAACAAAGCTGAAGAAGTTTTGAATGCCGATCATTATGGTCTTGAGAAAGTTAAAGAGCGGATATTGGAATATCTCGCTGTTCAAGGTCGTGTGAATAAGATTCGTGGCCCCATTCTTTGCCTTGTTGGCCCACCTGGGGTTGGTAAAACTTCTTTAGGGCGTTCAATTGCAAAAGCTACTGGGCGTGACTTTGTTCGTGTTGCGCTTGGTGGCGTGCGTGATGAGGCTGAAATCAGAGGTCATCGCAGAACTTATATAGGTTCTATGCCTGGTCGCGTTATTCAGTCTTTGAAAAAGATTAAATCAAATAATCCATTATTCTTATTGGATGAGATTGATAAAATGGGCGCCGATTTCCGTGGCGACCCTGCATCTGCTTTGCTTGAAGTTTTAGATCCAGAACAAAACAATACATTTAATGACCATTATTTAGAACTTGATTATGATTTGTCGAATGTAATGTTTATTACAACTGCAAACTCTTTGAATATTCATCAGGCCTTGCTTGATCGTATGGAAATCATACGCATCCCCGGATATACCGAAGAGGAAAAGCTTGAAATCACTAAACGTCACTTAATGCCGAAAATTTTTGAAGAGCATGGTGTAAAAGCTGGCGAATTAGAGATTGCTGACTCTGCAATAATTGAATTGATTCGAAGCTATACCCGTGAAGCTGGTGTTCGTTCGCTTGAACGTGAAGTTGCAAATATAGCTCGTAAAGCCATTCGCGAAATTAGCCAGAAGAAGTACGATAAACTAATTGTAAACGATGCAAACCTTGCCAAATATGCAGGCGTCACCAAATATCGCTTTGGTGAAGTTGAATTGGAAGACCAAGTGGGGGCCGTGACCGGCCTAGCATGGACTGAAGTTGGTGGTGATACTCTTACTATCGAAGCGGTTCAGATGTTTGGTAAAGGTCGGATGACGGTTACAGGTAATTTGAAAGATGTGATGAAAGAATCAATTTCTGCTGCATCTTCATTTGTGAAGTCTCGTGCGCCTTTATTTGGTATAAAGCCAACAATTTTCGATCAAACTGATATTCACGTTCACGTACCAGAGGCGGCAACACCAAAAGATGGTCCATCGGCTGGTATTGCAATGATGACAGCGATTGTAAGTCTTTTAACTAATGTTCCGGTATCAAAAACCGTTGCTATGACTGGTGAAATTACACTTCGTGGTAAAGTTTTACCTATCGGAGGCCTAAAGGAAAAACTATTGGCGGCATTAAGGGCAGGTATAAAAACTGTTTTGATTCCTAAAGACAATGAAAAAGACCTTGCTGATATTCCTGCAAATGTAAAATCTGGCCTTGAAATCATACCTGTATCGACTGCCGATGAGGTTTTGGCACATGCTTTAACACAAAAACTCAGCCCTATTGAATGGACTGCAAATGATGTTGAACATGCCCTTCAAGCCAGAATTCCTGCTGATAATGGGATTATTGATGAAAAGCGCCATTAGTTCAACTGTAAACTAATGCTGTAATTTTATGCTATTTACTGAAATTGGGGCTTTTATTTTTTTTGTCGGTAAGGTAACAAGCCGACCTCTGAATGGGACGGGTGGTTAGCTCAGCTGGAAGAGCATCTCGTTTACACCGAGAGGGTCGGGGGTTCGAACCCCTCACCACCCACCATTAGAGAATAGGG
>APMI01000203.1_pt1 | contig 71695 bp, 72 predicted proteins | sample 667938 | NCBI WGS metagenome assembly APMI01 (sample SAMN01084076, study PRJNA167559) | wastewater metagenome | biome: Wastewater | place: Denmark: Ejby Moelle, Odense | collected 2011-11-28 | reverse complement strand
AAGCGCGCGCAACTGCCGCCACCCACAGCCTCCGACGATGAGTGGGAAGAGTTCTGAGCCGGCGCCCATGGGGACGCCTGTGCGCGGGTTTGACGACTGGCGCAATGATAGGGAGAACAAGATGTTGGGACGTGATCAGGCGGTACAGGCGGCGAATCGCGAATTCGTCTTTACCGACGCGGATTTCGAGCGAGTTCGGCAGCTGATTTACAAGCACGCGGGCATTTCTCTGGCGCCGGTCAAGCGCGACATGGTCTACTCCCGTCTGGCGAGGCGTTTGCGGGCGACAGGCAAGACCAGCTTCGGCGCCTACCTCGACAACCTGGAACGAGGCGGAGGCGACGAATGGGAGCGTTTCGTCAATTCCCTGACGACCAATCTGACCTCGTTCTTTCGTGAGGAACATCATTTCCCGATCTTCGCCGACTTCATGAAGCGCCTGGGCAACCGGCGTCCGATCAAGATCTGGTGCTGTGCCGCTTCGACCGGCGAGGAGCCGTATTCGATTGCCATGACGGTGCTGGAAACATTCAATAATCCCACGCACGTCTCCATTCTGGCCTCGGACATCGACACGAATGTGTTGGCGACTGCTCAGCGGGGCGTCTATCCGCAGGAGAGGGTGGAGAAGCTCTCGCAGGAAAGACTGCGCCGCTTCTTTCTGAAGGGCGCGGGTGCGCAGGCCGGTATGGTCAGCGTGCGCCCCGAATTGCAGAAACTGATCGAATTTCGCCGCGTCAATTTGCTGGATGCCAACTGGCCGGTGCGAGGGCCGCTTGACATTATTTTTTGCCGCAATGTCATGATTTATTTCGACAAGCCGACCCAGTACAAGATACTTTCCCGCTTCGCCCCGCTGATGCAGGATGATGGTCTGATGTTCGCCGGCCATTCCGAGAGTTTTCTGCATGCCGCAGACCTCTTCAAATCGCAAGGCAAAACCGTGTACGCGTTGACGCGTCAGGCTCGCTGAGACCGGAGAGGAATGTGACTTCCGCGCTGCAAGAACATCTGGCCACCAATCGGTACTTCGACCGCAATTTTCAGACCGATGCCATCAAGGTGCTGCCAGGCGAGTATTTCGTCTCGCGCAGCGACGAGGTATTGGTCACCGTGCTGGGCTCTTGTGTATCGGCGTGCATCCGCGATCTTGACAGCGGCGTCGGCGGGATGAATCACTTCATGCTCCCCGACGAGGGGGGGCGCGAAATGGTCAGCGCCTCGGCACGCTACGGCACTTATGCAATGGAAGTACTGATCAATCACTTGCTGAAGGTGGGCGGCCGCCGCTCCAGGCTGGAAGCCAAAGTCTTTGGCGGTGGCGCCGTGCTGGAGGCGCTTTCAAGCAGTTCGGTGGGTGTGCGGAATGCCGAATTCGTGCTCAGCTACCTGAAGATGGAGAAGATTCCAATCGTTGCCAAGGATCTGCTGGATTCGTATCCCCGCAAAATTTACTTTTTCCCGAAGTCGGGAAGAGTCATGGTCAAGAAACTCCATCGCGTCCATAACGATACGCTGTTCGTCCGCGAGCGCGACTACCGCGCCCGTCTGCAGGCGGAGAAGGTCGAAGGCGATGTCGAGCTGTTCTGAGAGGAAAAGAGCAAGATGGTGAAGGCATGAAAACACGGGTGCTGGTGGTCGACGACTCGACGCTCATGCGCAGCCTGTTGACCCAGATGATCAATTCGGCTCCTGACATGGAGGTGGTGGGCAGCGCGCCGGATGCGCAGGTGGCACGCGAGATGATCAAGCTTCACAATCCCGACGTCCTGACCCTGGACATCAACATGCCCAAGATGGACGGCCTGGAGTTTCTGGACAAGCTGATGCGGCTGCGGCCGATGCCGGTTGTAATGGTATCGGCCTACACCGGACGAACCTCCGATTCGACCCTGCGGGCGCTTGAGTTGGGTGCTGTCGATTTCATCGGCAAACCACGAGCGGACAATGAAAAAGCCTTTGCGGAATATGCCGAGGAACTGATCGAAAAACTGCGTGCTGCCAAGGGGGCGCATCTTTCTCGCGCAAAACGTACCGATCCCCCCGTGGTCAGTACGCCGCCCCCGGTAAGATCGAGCGGCAACGGCGCACCGGTGAGCGCGGGTGCCAAAGTTCTCTTTGTCGGTGCTTCCACCGGCGGTACCGAGGCGCTCAAGGTTTTTCTTTCGGGCATGCCGGTCGATTGTCCGCCGATCTTGATCGTGCAGCACATGCCGGAGACCTTTACCGCCTCCTTTGCCAAGCGGCTCGATTCGTTGTGCGCACCACGTATTCTCGAAGCCCAGGGTGGAGAGCGGGTTGAAAGTGGGACCGTTTACATCGCGCCCGGGCATTCGCATCTGCGTATTCGGCGTGCCACTACAGGATATACGACCGAACTCCTGCAAACGCCTCCTGTCAATAGACACAGACCGTCGGTGGATGTGCTCTTCGACTCGGCGGCGGAACTGATCGGCCGGCAAGCGACGGGCGTCATCCTCACCGGTATGGGCAAGGATGGCGCGCAGGGCTTGTTGAGGATGCGGCGCGCGGGTGCGCGCACTTTTGGCCAGAACGAAGCCAGTTGTGTGGTGTATGGAATGCCGCGCGAAGCCTTTCAGATCGGGGCTGTCGAAGAGCAGTGGTCGCTCGACGAAATGGCGCGCCGGGTGTTGGCTGTGGTGGGACGCAACGCATAGCGGCAGAGGAGGGCGTCCGCTGACGCTGTTTCTTGTCGGCGAACGTATTACACTTATAAACAGCCAAACGGATGTGAGGAAAGACTATGCAAGCCAGTGTCAGCAAGGATGGCGCCAGGGCGATTGTGAAATTGGCGGGGCGTTTCGACTTCAACACTCATCGTGATTTTCGCAGTGCGTGCGACCCGCTGGTTTCCGACGGTACGGTACGGGAAATGACGATTGACTTTGATGCGGTGGACTATCTAGATAGTTCGGCGCTGGGCATGTTGCTGATGTTGCGGGATAAGGCCAGCGGCGCCGGCAAGGAAGTGACCCTGCGCAGCGTGCGTGGTAGCGTCAAGCAGGTATTGGATATCGCCAATTTCAGCAAGCTTTTCAAAATATTCTAAAGCTGGAAAAGTTCGGGCCGATAACCTCGCAAAGTCGCGCCCGTTTTGCGGAAAATGAGCAATGGAGCGGTTCACCGGTCGTGAGGCGTCCGGTTTTCCGTTTGTGGGCCAACAGAATGAGTGTATGCTAGCCATGCGGCGACGCAGCGCCGGGGTACCGCATCGATAAAGCGGTCGAGAGAGGGGATAGGGAATGTCGGATCTGCTCAAGAGCATTGATGCAAGAACCAAACTGGCCGGGACGAACAAGCTGGAAATCCTGCTGTTCTTCTTGGGCGTTGATCAGCGCACCGGGCGGCGCGAAACCTACGGTATCAACGTGTTCAAGGTGCGCGAAGTCATGCGCACGCCGCCCATCACAGCTGCGCCGGAAATGCCCTCGGCGGTTGAAGGTATGGTCAGTCTGCGTGGCGCGCTGGTGCCCGTGGTCGATTTGGCGCGCTACGCGGGGATCACCACCGCGACATCGCGCGACATCATGATCGTCACTGAATATGCCGGGCATACCCAGGGGTTCCTGGTGGAGAGTGTAGATACCATTCTGCGGCTCGACTGGAGCAAGATGCGCGTGCCTCCCGAGATGCTGACCGCGCAAATGGGGGGGCTGGTGACGGCGGTCACCGAACTGGAGGATGGGCGTCTGGTAATGATGATGGACGTCGAGAAAGTCCTTTCGGAAACCACAAACTACGACGACGAGTTGCAGTACCGCAGCGTGGTGCCCATCAATCGTCCCGATTGCACGGTGTTTTATTGTGACGATTCCGTTGTCGCGCGCAAACAGATTGAGCGAACCCTGCAAGCAATGGATGTGAAATCGGTTGGTGCGGTCAATGGGCGCGCGATGTGGGATGAACTGCTAAAGGTGGCGGCTTACGCCGACTCGGTCAACAAGGCGGTTACCGATCTGGTCAGCTTGGTGCTCACCGATATTGAAATGCCTGAGATGGACGGCTACATCCTGACCAAACAAATCAAGGCTGATCAGCGCTTTAACGGTGTTCCAATCATCATGCATTCATCGCTTTCCGGCATGTCCAACCAGAAGCTTGGGCTGTCTGTGGGTGTCGATGAATACGTTCCCAAGTTTGAGCCGCAGCGCCTGGCGGAAACACTGGCGCGTCGTCTGGGAGCCGAAGTACCGGAGGTGGCGTCATGAGTACCCAGGTTGCAACCATGAACGCGATGATCGAAAACAAAAATCTGTTGGATACCGTCGATGCGCGTACGCGTCTGGCAGGTTCCAACAAGATGGAAATTTTGCTGTTTTCGCTGGGTACGCGCGAAACCTTCGGGCTGAATGTCTTTAAGGTGCGCGAGGTTGGCCGTACCCCGCACATCACCAAGACCCCCAATATGCCACGAGGTGTGGAAGGGCTGATTTCGTTGCGCGGCAACGTGATTCCGGTGCTCTCGCTGGCAGCCTTCCTGCAACTGGACGGTGTGCCGCCGGGACTTGGCAAAACTATGATGGTGGCCGAATACTCCAAACGTACGCTGGGTTTCCTAGTGCATGAGGTCGATCGCATCATCCGCGTTGACTGGGAGCGCGTGAAAGCACCCGAGAGTGTACTCACTGCCAACCAGGGGCTGATTACTGCCGTCATTGAGTTGGAAGGCGGGCATCTGGTTTCGATTCTCGATGTCGAACAGATTCTGGCCAATGCCTTCGGTGAGGCGGTTATCGTAGATATCCAGCCGGCCCGCGTTGATGCCGAAACCAGTGTCTTCTTCGTTGACGATTCCATCGTGGCGCGCCGCAAAATCACCGAAGTGCTCGAGAAGCTGGGCGTCAAGCATAAGCATGCCACCAACGGCGCCGAGGCGTGGACCCGCCTTCAGGCGATTGCGGCGCACGTGCAACAGATCGGTCGCCGCATGCGCGACGAGATACGCCTGATTCTGGTGGACGCCGAAATGCCGGAAATGGATGGCTACGTGCTCACCAAGAATATCAAGGGAGATAACCGTTTTGACGGCGTGCCGGTGGTCATGCACTCGTCGCTGTCTTCGGAAGCCAACCGGGCTATGGGCAAGAGTGTGGGTGTCGATGCCTATGTCGCCAAGTTCGACGCCGAGGCGCTGGCCGACACCCTGCGTCCGCTGCTGGAACGATAATAAATAGTGGAGTGAATGAATGCCTGCTGATCCGAAAATGAAGTTCCTGGTGGTGGATGACTTTTCCACGATGCGCCGCATCGTCCGCAATCTGCTCAAGGAACTGGGGTTTACGAATGTCGATGAGGCGGAAGACGGTGCCATCGCGCTGCAAAAATTGCAGACTGGAGGCTTCGAGTTCGTGGTGACCGACTGGAACATGCCGAACATGGATGGCCTCACCCTTTTGCAAACCATCCGTTCGACGCCCAATCTCAAGCATCTGCCTGTGTTGATGATCACGGCGGAGGCCAAGAAAGAAAACATCATCGCCGCCGCGCAAGCGGGCGCCAGCGGATATATCGTCAAACCATTCACCGCCGGCACGCTTTCCGAAAAGCTCAACAAGATCTTTGAAAAAATGGGCTTGGCCTGAGACGAGGGGACTATGACAGCAGCAAACGATTCGGCGGATCTCGAAGCCCTCTTCGACAGTATCGCCTCGGATATTCCGGCCGCTCCACCACCGCCTGCAAAGAGTGTCACCGGCGACAGTGACGATCTGCAAGCCCTGTTCGACAGCGTGTCTTCCGATTACCAGGTAGCTGCGCCCACGGCCGTGCCGATCGAGGCGGTCACCGATCCGGCTGCTGCCGGTGCGTGGCCGGCCCAGGAGGCCGTGTTCAATCGCATCGGACACATGGCTCGTCTGCTGCACGACACCTTGCGCGAGCTCGGCTACGACAAATTGATCGAAGAAACCGTTACAGCTCTGCCAGATGCCAAGGACAGACTGGCCTATGTGGCCAATCTGACCGAGCAGGCGGCTTGCCGGGTGCTTAACGCTACGGATGTTGCCAATCCCGTCGTGGAGAGTGTCGAGGTAAGCAGCTGCGCCCTCGGTCAGCGGTGGGACAAAATGTTCAACAATCAGCTCAGTGTCGCCGAATTCAAGGTCCTGGCGGGCGACACGCGTGCGTTTCTAAATGGCGAGGTTCCGCGCCAGATGCAGGCGACCCGTGCGCAATTGACCGAAATCATGATGGCGCAGGATTTTCAGGATTTGACTGGCCAGGTCATCAAGAAGATCGTGACCTTGGCGCAGAACCTCGAAAACAGCCTCATGACCGTGCTCATCGAGGTGGTGCCGGAAACCAAACGCACTGAAGAAGTGACCAACCTGATGAATGGCCCGGTGATCAACGCTGAGGGGCGTAGCGACGTTGTCGTCAATCAACAGCAGGTGGATGACCTGCTCGAAAGTCTAGGTTTCTGAAGGAGGCCAAGCATGAGCGATTTTGCCGGCATGGAAGATCTGTTGCAGGATTTCCTGCAAGAAGCCACCGACCTCCTGTCGGATGTCGACAACAAACTGGTCGATCTGGAAAAAGTTCCGGACGACCGCGGTCTGCTGAACGACATCTTCCGGGGGTTTCATACTATCAAGGGAGGGGCTGGCTTTCTCAGCGCCACCGAACTGGTGACCCTGTGCCACCTGACGGAGAACCTGTTCGATCTGCTGCGGAATGGTGAATTGCCGCTAACGTCCGACCTGATGGATATCATCATGGCCGCAACCAAGGGTGTGCGCGAGATGTTCGGTGAATTGGGTCAAGGCGTCCAGCCGCATCCCGCCGATGCCGACTTGATCACTCGGTTGCAGGGGGCCTTGCGCGGCGAAGTCGGCGGGGCGGAGCCGCAGGCGCAGGTTGAATCTGCGCCGCCGGTCGTTGAAATCAGCCCGCAACCGGCATCTGTTGGCGCCGCTGCCGGCGAGCCCGACTGGATTGAAATGCATGCCGCTGTAACTGGTGTGCCCGTGGCGTCCCCGGCCCCGACCGTGGAATATGTTGAACCGAAATCCGCACCCACGCCTGCGCCAGTGAGCGGCAACGGTAAGGCGGTTGCCCCCGCGGGCAGGGTGGAAGAATCGCCTGCCGTGTATGGCCGTCGCGCGAGCGATCGCCCGGGAGGGCAGACCGCGCCGGTTGGCCGTCGGGTTGAAGAGCGCGCGCGTGAAAACACCATTCGTGTCGATACGGCTCGGCTGGATCAGGTGCTCAATCTTTCCGGCGAAATCGGGCTGACCAAGAACCGGCTGACTAGTCTTCGTGCAGACATTCTCGCCGGGCGCGACGATCCGGAAACCCTGCACGCGCTGGATCAGGCTGTCAGTCAGCTGGATCTGCTGGTTTCCGATCTGCAGAATTCCGTGATGAAGACGCGGATGCAGCCCATTGGACGGCTCTTCCAGAAATACCCGCGCATTGCCCGTGATCTGGCGCGGCAATTGGGCAAAGATGTCGAACTGGTACTGGCTGGCGAAGAAACCGAAGTCGACAAGACGATGATCGAAGACTTGTCGGACCCGCTCATTCACTTGATCCGCAATGCAGTGGACCATGGCGTCGAAGGTCCGACCGAGCGGCAGGCTGCAGGCAAGCCTGCCAAGAGTCTGGTGCGTCTGGAAGCCCGCCAGGAGGGGGACCACATCGTCATCATCGTTGCGGACGATGGTCGTGGCATGAGCGCCGAGCGCATTCGCGCCAAGGCAGTCGACAAGGGGCTGATTACCGAAGAGGAGGCCAATACGCTCGATGAGCGGCAGAGCCTCAACCTGATCTTCCTGCCCGGATTCTCGACCAAGTCTGAGATTTCGGATGTCTCGGGTCGTGGCGTAGGTATGGATGTCGTCAAGACCAACATCCAGAAACTCAACGGTTACATCGACATTCGCTCCGAGCCGGGCAAGGGATCGGTGTTCATCATTTCTCTGCCACTGACCCTGGCCATTCTGCCCGTGTTGCTGGTGCTACTGGGCGACCAGCCGTTTGCGCTGCCGCTATCAATGGTGCGCGAGATTCTGCCGATCGAGCGCGACAAATTGCAGGAAGTGGGCGGCAAGGAAACGCTGGTCGTGCGTGGCGAGATCCTGCCAGTCATTCCGCTCTCGCGCCTGCTTGGCTGGCCTCTGGTCAAGGCGCCCGAATACGGGGTGTTCATGCAGACTGCCGAGCGTACGTTCATTCTGGGAGTCGACAGCTTTGCCGGCCGCGACGATGCGGTAATCAAGTCGCTGGAAGACTTCCGGCCGCGCGGTGTGGCAGGGGTGACAACGCTTTCCAACGGCCAGATTGTGCTGATCCTGGATATCAAGGAATTGCTGGCCGATGTCGGGCAGCATCCGGACGAACGCAATGTTCGAAGCATCGAATTTGCCTGAGCCTGACCAGACTAAGCAGAGCCTAAAAGAGAGGGGATTCCCCTCTCTTTTTTTGTTTACGCAATTAGTTGATGTATTACATTAAGTTTTCTTCAGATTAGCCGTAAAAAACTTGACGTACATATTTAATTTTTCTTGATTTTTCCTATAATAGCCGCATCGATACTCCAATGCGGCCATGGCAGAAGACAGCGATCTCGAACGGACAGAAGAGCCCACCGGCAGGCGCATTGAACAGGCGCGCGAGCAAGGGCAGATTCCGCATTCCCGTGAGTTGTCGACTTTTCTGGTGCTCATCGTTGGCGCGACGACCTTGTGGGTGATGGGGCAGTGGCTGGTGCAACGCTCCGCAGGCCTGACACGGCAGGCGCTGGTGGTCGATTACCAGTCCGCGCATGAACCGACGCAGATGCTGGTGCATTTGGGCGATACTTTTAGCGGGATGCTGTTGTCTTTCGCGCCGGTGTTCGGCGCGCTGCTGCTCGCCGCACTGCTCGGGCCATTTTTTCTCAACGCCTGGGTCTTTGCGCCGAAATCTTTCATGCCTGATCTCACGCGCCTCAGTCCGCTAGCCGGATTCGGGCGCATGTTCTCTTGGAACAGCTTGGTGGAATTGGTCAAGGCGATCCTGAAAGCCAGCATCATCGGCGGAGTCGCCGTGGCACTGATCTGGAGCGAGCGCGATGACATTTTTGCACTGCTGGCCCAACCCTTGCCGGCAGGCATGGCCAGTGCCGGTCATTTGGTTTCCGTGTCTTTCCTGCTGCTGGTGGCGGCATTGGCGCTGATCGTGTTAGTCGATGTGCCTTTCCAGATCTGGCAATACTTCGACAAGCTCAAGATGAGCAAGGAAGAGGTCCGTCAGGAAATGAAGGAAATGCAGGGCGATCCGCAGGTCAAGGGGCGCATCCGCAGCCTCCAGATGCAGGCGGCCCGTCGCCGCATGATGGCTGCTGTGCCGCAGGCCGATGTGATTGTCACCAACCCCACCCATTTTGCCGTCGCGCTGGCCTACAAGACCGGTATGAAGGCACCCAAGGTGCTGGCCAAGGGCATGGGCGAGATTGCCTTGCGCATCCGCGAACTGGGCGCCCAACACGCCATCCCGCTGGTCGAAGCCCCGCCGTTGGCGCGGGCGCTCTATCGCCACAGCGAACTAGACCGCGATATTCCGGTGGCGCTATATACGGCAGTGGCAGAGGTGCTGGCGTATGTCTATCAATTGGCACAGTGGCGCCAGCAAGGGGGGCAGTACCCAACGCTTTCCGGTGATCTGCAAGTGCCGCCCGAGCTGGTCCCGGAGGCCAACTAAATGGCTACGGAGGCGCTCACCTTACAGAATTTCCTGAGCCGCTTCGGCGTTGCCCAGTTGGGCGCCCCGATGCTGATTCTCGCCATTCTGGCGATGATGGTGCTGCCGCTGCCGGCCTTTCTTCTCGACATGCTTTTCACCTTCAACATTGCGTTGTCAGTCATGGTGTTGCTCGTGGCGATCAATACGCAGCGTACGCTCGAGTTTTCCGTTTTTCCGACGGTGCTGCTGGTGACTACCCTGTTGAGGCTGTCGCTAAATGTGGCTTCGACGCGCGTGGTGATGCTGGAGGGGCACACCGGGCCCGATGCGGCCGGCAAGGTGATCGAAGCGTTCGGGCATTTCCTGGTCGGTGGTAACTACGCGGTCGGTATTGTTGTCTTCGCGATCCTGGTCGTGATCAATTTTGTCGTCATCACCAAAGGTGCGGGTCGCGTGGCCGAAGTGTCGGCACGATTCACCCTGGATGCCATGCCGGGCAAGCAGATGGCGATCGACGCCGACCTGAATGCGGGTTTGATCGGTGAAGACGACGCGCGTCGCCGTCGTTCCGAGATTGCGCGCGAGGCGGAGTTCTACGGGTCGATGGACGGTGCCTCGAAGTTCGTGCGCGGCGATGCCGTGGCGGGCATCATCATCATGCTGATCAACGTGATCGGTGGCCTCATTGTCGGCGTGCTCCAGCACAATATGGAAATCGCGCTGGCGGCGAAGAACTACACCCTGCTGACCATTGGCGATGGCCTGGTCGCCCAGATTCCGGCACTGATCATTTCCATCGCGGCGGGTATGGTGGTGACCCGCGTGTCGGATGAAAAGGACGTTGGCCAGCAGGTGCTCGGGCAGATGTTCCGGAACTGGCGCATCATCGCGTTGACTGCCGGGATCGTCGGCTTGCTTGGCCTGATTCCAGGCATGCCCAATCTGGTGTTCCTGATGTTGGCTGGGTCCATGGCCTGGATGGCCTATCGTATGGTCGAGCGTGAAAAACAGCCGGCGGCCGAAGCCGTGGTCGTTGCGCCGCCACCTGTGCAGGAAACGCAGGAAGCGAGTTGGGCTGACGTACAGCCTCTCGATGTGCTGGGGCTGGAAGTCGGGTACCGCCTGATCCCGTTGGTCGACAAGATGCAGGATGGCGAACTGTTGCGGCGCATTCGGGGACTGCGCAAAAAGTTTGCTCAGGAGGTGGGTTTCCTCGTGTCGCCAGTGCATATCCGCGACAACCTCGAGTTGCGTCCGAATGCCTATCGCATTCTGCTAAAAGGAGTCGAGGTTGGCGCTGGCGAGGCGTATCCGGGGCAGCACCTGGCGATCAACCCTGGCCGTGTGGCGGGCACCCTGCCCGGCACCAGCACCCACGACCCTGCGTTCGGTCTGCCCGCCATCTGGATTGACTCCGCGTTGCGCGAACAGGCGCAGGCGTTTGGATATACAGTGGTAGACGCATCGACCGTGGTGGCGACCCATCTCAATCACATTCTGCTCAGCCATGCTGCCGAACTGCTCGGCCGCCAGGAGGTGCAGCAGCTGCTCGACCATCTCGGCAAGGATATCCCCAAATTGGTGGAAGATCTCGTGCCCAAGGTCATCCCGCTCGGTGCCCTGCAAAAGGTACTCCAGAACCTGCTGGAAGAGGGTGTGCATATCCGTGATATGCGGACCATCATCGAGACCGTCGCCGATCACGCCACGCGCACACAGAATGCCGACGAACTGACCACGCAGGTGCGTGTCGCCCTAGGGCGCGCTATCGTTCAGCAGCTCTATCCGGGCAACGGCGAAGTACTGGTGATGTCGCTCGATCCGGCGCTTGAGCGCCTGTTGTTGCAGGCGGTATCGGGCGGTAGCGACAAGGCAAGCTTTGAGCCTGGTCTGGCCGACACGCTGTTGCGCGAAGCCGCCGCCGCTGCCAAACGGCAGGAAGACATCGGCCAGCCTGCTGTCCTGCTGGTGCCCTCCAGCATTCGCTTGCTGCTGTCCCGTTTCCTGCGGCGCAGCGTACAGAATTTGCGCGTGCTCGCGCACAACGAAATTCCGGAAACCCGCATTCTCAAGGTGACATCGCTCATCGGAGGTAGATCATGAACGTCCGCAAATTTGTCGCCGCCAACGCCCGCGATGCTCTCCGCAAAGTCAAGGAGACGCTGGGTCCCGATGCGATTATTCTGTCCAACCGCGGTGTGGCCGGTGGTGTCGAGATCATGGCCGTCGCGGCCCGCGAAATGGCCATGTTGGTACCGACGCCATCGCGGAATGAGCCCCCCGTCGTACGGCCGGCACCACCGCCTTTGGGGCGGCCTGCCGCACCGACGACCGTTGAGGACGAGGACTACAGCGTGAGCCTGAGCCGTGCTCGGGCGGCTGCCAGCCGGTCGGAAACCCCCCTCCGGCAAGAAAGTGCCGGCCGTGTGGAATCTGTCCCGCGTATGACCTCCGCACCGAAAGTCGAAGCGAGTCTTCGTCCCGAGCACGGTCGTCCGGCGGCACCGGCGGCGGTTGCGCGACCGACGCCGGCAGCTGCGATCACGCCGACCGTAAACGCCGCGATTCCAAAGAATGGCGGATTGCGTAACCTTGACCTCCCGTCGCGGGCGATTGCCCGGCCTGACGCTCTGGACGTGCCGCGCCCGGCCGCCGCGCCGGCGCGTGCTGAAGCGCAGGTGATACCTGTAGAGATGATGGACGAGATTCGCGCTCTGCGCAGGATCGTCGAACAGCATCTGGCCGGATTTGCCTGGGGTGAAACGGCACGCCGTGAACCGGTCAAGACGGAAATCCTAAGGCAGATGCTGGAAGCAGGATTCTCGCCGCAATTTGCGCGCGAACTGTTGACCGATTTGCCGACCGAACTCGATGTCGGGCAGGCGATGGCCTGGGCAAAAGGCGCCGCCGACCGTAGCTTGCTGACTATCAACAGCGACGCCGATATCATCGATCAGGGCGGTGTGTATGCGCTGGTTGGGCCGACGGGTGTCGGCAAAACCACTACCACTGCCAAGCTGGCGGCCCGCTCCGTGTTGCGGCACGGCCCCGGCAAGGTGGCCCTGGTGACCACCGACAGCTACCGTATCGGCGCGCATGAGCAACTGCGTATCTATGGCCGGATTCTGGGAATTTCGGTGTATCTGGTCAAGGATGCCGCCGAATTGCGACAAACCCTGCACGAATTGCAGCATAAACACATTGTGCTGATCGACACCATGGGCATGAGCCAGAAAGATAAGTTGGTGGCCGAACTGACCGACATGCTCGCCGCGTGTCGCGTGCAGCGTTTGTTACTGCTGTCCTCGACCTCGCGCGGCGATACTCTGGATGATGTGGTGCGTGCATATCTGGGTGAAAGCCTGGCGGGCTGTATTCTCACCAAGGTGGATGAAGCGGCCAGTCTGGCGGCGACGCTGGATGTCATCATGCGGCACGGATTGCGCCTGCACTATGTATGCAACGGACAACGCGTGCCGGAGGACCTGCACCTTCCCAATCGTACATACCTCGTACATCGTGCTTTCAAGGATGCTCCCACGGCCTCGCCGCACCGCTTGGAAGGGGTTGAATCGACCTTGGTGATGGCCAATGCCGGCGCTGTCGCCATGGGAGGACTGCGTGGCTGAGTTCTATGTCGATCAGGCGGCGGGATTGCGACGCCTGTTCGGTGGCGGGCAACTTCAGGCCGTTGCCTTTGCTGCGGGCAGCGAGGGACTCGGTCGCACCGCATTGGTTGCTAATCTGGGCACGGCACTGGCGCGTCTGGGCAAAGATGTCATGCTGATTGACGAAAACGCCGGAAGCGACGATCTGGCAGCGCATTTCGGGCAAACTGCCAGTCGCGATCTCGACGATGTCCTGACCGGACGTTGTGATTTGGTAGATGCCGTGATCGAGTTAATGCCGGGCTTGCAACTGCTGCCGGCCGCGCGTAGTCTGCGTCGCTTTGGAGCGCTGGCTGGCCGGCCGGCCACCTTGTTGGGTGACCGCCTCCAGTCGCTGGATCGTCCCGTCGACGTCATCCTGATCGACACCTGCGTGCGTCACCCCTTGGGCTACTCGCCTTTTGCGCTGGCCGCGCACGAGACCGTGGTGGTGCTATCCGGGCATGGCGCATCGATCACCGAAGGCTATTCGCTGATCAAGAAAGGCAGTCAGGCTTTTGCACGGCGTTCTTTCCGAATTCTGGTCAATCGCGTCAAAACGCAACCGGATGCGCGCGCCATTTTCGACAACATTGCCGATGTGGCCGCCCAGCGTCGTCTGGCCCGCCTGGATTACGCCGGGGCGGTACCGCTCGACGAGGCGTTGCGCCAGTCAACCCGCCTTGCGCAGCCGGTAATGGTCACTCATCCGGACTCGCTGGCAGCGTCTTCGCTACGCGAGATTGCGGGCGATATGCTGCGCTGGCGGCAAGCGCCTGCCGAAGCCGGTGGGGTCAAGCAATTCTTTCAGCAACTGCTACACTTGAGCCAACGAATGACACCCTGCGCCCTTAAAACGGGATAACCTTCGCCATGTACAACGCTGCGGGTCGCCCTGACCGCGAACAACTGGTTCAGCGTTTTGTTCCCCTGGTCAAGCGGATCGCCTATCACTTGATGGCGCGCTTGCCTGCCAGCGTATTGGTCGATGATCTTGTACAAAATGGCATGATCGGCCTGCTTGACGCGCTCGAGCGTTTCGAGGAGGGGTACGGCGCGCAGTTTGAAACCTATGCTACGCAGCGCATCAAGGGCGCAATGCTAGATGGTCTGCGCGACAACGATACCCTGCCGCGCCAGTTGCGGCGCGAAATGCGGCGTATCGAGACCGCCATGACGCAACTGGAACAGAGTCATTTTCGCGCCCCGACCGAATCCGAGATCGCCGAGGCAGTGGGCTTGCCGCTTCCCGATTACCAGCGCACCTTGCAGGAGGCGCGTGGCCATCAATTGCTCTATTTCGAGGATCTGAGCAGTGACGATGACGAGGGGTTTCTGGATCGCCACGTTACCGACGACAATGCCAACCCTCTCCGTCTGCTCGAAGACAAAGGCTTACGCGAGGCGCTGGTGATGGCCATCGACAAACTGCCCGAACGCGAAAAGATGGTGATGGCGCTCTACTACGAACAGGAATTGAATCTCAAGGAAATCGGCGAGGTGCTGGGCGTGACCGAATCCCGTGTCTGCCAGTTGCACAGCCAGGCTGTCGCGCGCCTGCGTGCCGAGGTGGTCGGTGACGCGCTTCCCAAGGCGCGGGCGAGACGAAAGGGCAAAGCCAATGGATAAGATCAGCCTCGGTGGATTGATCCTGGGTGTGATCGCCATCGTCGGCGGGCAGGTGCTCGAAGGAGGGCATGTCGCGTCGCTGGTGCAGCCGACCGCGCTGCTGATCGTCTGCGGTGGCACGCTCGGCGCGGTCATGCTGCAATCGCCTTTCGCCGTGTTCCGGCGGGGCTTTCGCATGGCGAAGTGGGTGTGGATGCCGCCCCTTGTCGACTATCGCCGTACGATCGATCAGGTGATTGTCTGGAGCCAGATTTCTCGCCGCGAAGGCCTGCTCGCACTGGAAAACCAGATTCCCCGGCTGCCGGACCCGTTTGTCAAACGATCCCTGCAAATGCTGGTCGACGGCGCCGATCCTGAGCGTTTGCGCGAGGTGATGGAAGTTGAAATCGACAGCTATGAAGACGAGCTTCGTCAAGGTGCCAAAATATGGGAAGCGGCGGGCGGCTATTCGCCGACCATCGGCATTCTCGGTGCAGTGATGGGCTTGATTCATGTGATGGAGAATCTGACCGATCCTTCCCGCCTGGGGGCCGGGATTGCCGTGGCCTTTGTGGCGACGATCTACGGTGTGGGGCTTGCCAATCTCGTCTACCTGCCGATCGCCGGCAAACTGAAATACCACATCGCCCGGCTGGTAACCTTGCGGGTGATGCTGGTCGACGGCCTGGTGGGTATTGCCGTGGGCGATAACCCGCGCATCATCGAAAGCCGCCTCAAGGGTTACCACGTCCAGAGTTGAGCGATGCGCCGCAAACGTCACGTCGAAGAACACGAAAATCATGAGCGCTGGTTGGTGTCGTACGCCGACTTCATCACGCTGCTGTTTGCCTTCTTCGTCGTGATGTATGCCATTTCGTCCGTCAATGAAGGCAAGTACAAAGTGCTTTCCAATTCACTGGTGAACGCCTTTCACAATGCCACGGGGCAGCCCGGCGGTCAGGTACTGGTGGTGAGCCCTGGGTCGCCGCCCATCCAGGCGCGGGCGCCCGGGCGTCCCGAAACCGCACCCGAAGCGGGAGAGCGTCAGCAGCAACGGGAAAAGATGAAAAATGTGGCGAAAAATATCATGGAGGCCCTGGCGCCCTTGGTTCGCCAGGGCAAGGTCAAACTGCTGGAGACCAGCCGCGGCGTGACTATCGAAATCAACGACAGCATTCTTTTCTCGCCGGGGCAGGCCAAACTTCAATCCGCATCGATCAGCGCCATGCAATCCGTAGCCCAGGTGCTCGCCAGCACCGACTTTCCGATCACCATCGAAGGGCATACCGACAATATTCCGATCAGCACGCCACAGTTTCCTTCCAACTGGGAACTATCGGCGCTCAGGGCGACCACGGTGCTGCGTTTGTTCAACGAGGGGGGCGTCGGGGCCGAAAGGTTGACGGCTATCGGTTATGGCGAAACACGGCCAGTGGAAACCAATCAATCCGTCGAAGGGCGGGCGCGCAATCGCCGTGTCAGCATCTTGATCGACTCGGCGCGCCCGGAGGAACCGGTCGAGGTGAAGGAACCCGCCGCCCCTGCGCAGTAGCGCTCAGGCTGAATCGATGATGCGTAGCCCGGTCAACGGACTGGATTGGCCGTTCGGACCGTAGAGACTGGCTTGTCGTGCCTGCTGGGTGAGAATGGCCAGCGCTTCCTGCGTGGCTTGCAGGCGGATGCCGATTAGCTTGCCATTAAGTTCATTGAGTTGCCGTGCCTCCGCCGCTTGGGCCAGCAGTATGGTCCATGCCTGGCGGACGCCCGCGTCGGCCGGGTGTTTTGCGATCCATTCCTCCATTCCAGCCCGCTCTGGGGGGCATCCGGCCCCCGCCAGCAGCGCATTGCGCAGGCCGCTCATGGAAGAGATTTCGTTCGCCAGCGTTCCCTTGCGCTGATTGATGCCCGGCAACGCCGCAGCTTCGCCACGTTGAAGCGCGCCCTGTTCTTCTTTGAGCAGGGCGGCAAATTGCATGACCAGTTCGCTTTCGCGCTGGATCGTCGCCAACAGATCGGACATCAAGCCTGGCGACGGGAGGCGATCAGGTCGCGGGCCGTGGCCAGCAGGCTGTCGGCAATGGCGCCGGTATTGATGGCGAAGCGACCTTCCGAAATGGCCTGCTTGATCTCGGCAATACGGGCCGCATCGACATTGCCAGCATCTTCGCTGGAGGCCAGTCGGGCGGTGTCGCTCAAATGTACTTCGGCCGAGTCGCCGGCGCGCGCGGAGGCGCTTTTGGTCGGCGCCGTCGGTTTGCCGGTGATAGTGCTGGGCTTGAAATGGCTGTCAATCTTCATGATGGGTTCCGGAAATTGGAGTGTCGTCTCATTATCGGCAGCATACTGGGTAACTTGAACGTTAGGGGCGAATTTCCACGCTGCCGTCATCCTGTACGACGCCGCTGATGGTTTGCCCGGTACCGACGCGTACCTGGAGTATTTGCCCGGCGCCGCCGCCATGGAGCGCCTTGCCTTCGCCGGTGACCGAGAAGCCGCTTCCGCGCATGATCAGTCTGACGCTTTGTCCTGCCTTGATCAACTGCGGCACCATCAGCTGTTCGACACGCAGAGGCTGTCCCGCCGCCACCGAATTTTTGAGCGTCTTGCCCAAGGCAAAGCTGGCATCGGTCAAAATGCCGGCCGGCAACAGGCTCAAATCGCCTCGCAGAGTCGCGAGATCTTCTGCGCGGATGTTCTGGCCAGCCGCCAGCGGGCGGGCGGTGACCAGATACTGCCGGGTCACGCTGATCTGAACCGGCACCATGATGTTCCAGCGAACCGGCTCTTCGCAGCGTACGCCGACATGAGTGTTACCCCAGGGTTTGGCGCCAGCCGGAGTATAGGTTTGCAGCTTGCCGCATGACGGCAATTGCGTGTGTGGGTCGAGCGGGCCGGCCTTCACGCCGATCTCTCCGGGCAAGCCCTTCGCCTCCGCACGGGCATGACGTTCGGCCGCATCCAGTATGGGATCGGCGATTGCCGACGCTACAAACGCCAAGCTCAGGGCAAGCAGAAAGATACGCATCATGGTGCGCCATTGTGCATCAGCCGGGCGGCAATGAAAACCGGGTCACTGACGGCAAAAGTTGCCGATCTCGTTCTTCAATCGCCCAATGGCGCGCGATTTTGAGATGGCACACTCCGTGCATGAGGAGTGGCGTTCCATCTGTGCCGATGATCATGTCCAACCTCACGCAACAACTCGATGTCTTCAGCAAGGCCCTGACGCTGCGCAGCGAGCGCCATCAGGTGCTGGCTTCGAACATCGCCAATGCCGATACGCCGCAATACAAAGCGCGCGATTTCGATTTCGCGCGAGCCATGCAAAACGCTGTTGCGGGACGGACGGGTGGGTTGGGCTTGACACGTACGACAGCCGGTCATCTTGACAGCAACGCGGGAGGCATCGCTTCGGCCAATATGCAGTTTCGCTCGGTGACGCAGGGTGCGGTGGATGGCAATACCGTGGATATGGATGTCGAACGAGCCGCGATCGGCGAAAACTCGTTGCAGTACGAGGTGCTGACGCGGTTGGTTACCGACCGCCTGCAAAGCATGCGCGCGGCGATTGCCGGCAACCAGTAAGGAGAGACTGAATGAGTCTGATGAATGTCTTTGGCGTGTCGTCGAGCGCGATGACCGCGCAAGCAATGCGGCTGAACGCCGTGGCATCGAATCTCGCCAACGCCGACAGCATCGTATCGGCCGACGGCAAGCCCTATCGCGCCAAACAGGTGGTGTTCGAGGCAACGCCGATGGGCGATGCGGCTTCGGTTGGGGTCCGTGTCAGCAAGGTGGTGGAAGATGCCGCCCCGGCGCGCATGGTGTACGACCCCAAGAACCCGGCGGCGGACGACAAGGGTTACGTGGCTTTTTCCAACGTCAACGTTGTGGAAGAGATGACCAACATGATTTCCGCCTCGCGTTCCTACCAGACGAATGTGGAAGTCCTCAACAGCGCCAAGACCATGCTTTCGCGCACGCTGCAAATCGGTCAAGGCTGATAGGAGAAGACGATGGCAACTGTCAATTCAACCAATACCGCCGCCGACATTTTTTCTAGCATCAACGGAACGTCGTCGACCAGCAAGTCGTCGACGGCCACCGCGTCGAAAGACATGGCGACCAACTTTCTGACGATGCTGACTACCCAGCTCAAGAACCAGGACCCGCTGAATCCTCTTGATAACGCTCAGGTCACCAGCCAACTCGCGCAGATCAACACAGTGAGCGGCATCGAAAAGCTCAACACTACGCTGACCAAATTGCTAAGCGCTTATGACGAAACGCAGGCGATGCAAGCCAGCAACCTGATCGGCAAGGCGGTCATGGTGGCGGGCAGCTCACTGCAGCTGGCCAGCGGTCAGGCGGTTGGGGGCGTCAAACTCGAGAGCAAGGCGGATGCGGTGACACTGACCATCACCGACGCGGCTGGTAACGTTGTGCAATCCGAATCGCTGGGGGCGCATGACGCGGGAACATTCGATTTTGTGTGGGACGGCACCAATTCTGCTGGCAAAACAGCCGCTGACGGTAACTACAAGTTCAGTGTCAGCGCAACTTTGAATGGCAAGAAAGTCAATGCGACCGCCTTGCAGGCTGGCACGGTTACTGCTGTAACGCGCAGCGGAACAGATTTCGTCATCGACGTAGGTGCCTTGGGTAGCTACAGCTTCGACGACGTGCAACAGATTCTCTGACGGAGACACACTATGGCATTCCAACAAGGTTTGAGCGGCCTGAACACGGCATCGAAGGCGCTCGACGTCACCAGCAACAATATCGCCAACGCCAGCGTGGTCGGGTTCAAATCTGCCTCTGCCCACTTTTCGGACGTGTATGCCGCCTCCCTTTCCGGGGGAGGCGCCAGTCAGGCCGGTATCGGTGTCGGCACGTCGGCAGTACAGCAGCAATTTACTCAAGGCAACATCACCACGACCAACAATCCGCTCGACATCTCGATCAACGGCAACGGATTTTTCCGGATGAGCCAGAACGGCGCAATCTCGTTTACCCGCAATGGTCAGTTCCATCTCGATAAGAGCGGCTACATCGTGAATGACCAGGGCATGCAGGTGACGGGGTACCCCGCGGACTCGACCGGTTTGATCGTGCCGTCGACCCCCTCGGCGCTACAGTTGTCTTCGTCGGATCTGTCGCCGGTGGCGACGGGCGCAAGTATTGGCGGCAGTTTTACCGGCGTGCTGGCCAACGTCAACCTGGATTCGCGCAAAGCGGCACCCACCACCGCCTGGGCAGACGGTCCGGTGCAGACGGCTGGCACCAAGGATCAATGGAATCCCAGCCCGACGACCTACAACTATTCCACGGCATTGTCGGTGTACGATACCTTGGGTAACGCCCATACCTTGACGCTCTATTTCGTCAAGAGCGCCACCACGCCGGGCGCGTGGGATGTACACGCCAATGTCGATGGCACGACCAACCAGAATCTCTATGCGGCCGGCAGCAACCTGGGCACTCTTCAATTCACCAGTTCCGGCCAACTGGATACGACGGTGGCCGGCAATGGGGTCATGAATATTTCCATCGATCTGGACGGGGTGATGGACGATCTGGGCAACACCAACAGCGCTACGACGCCGCTGGCGTTCAAACTGGACTTTACGGGTTCCACCCAGTTCGGCTCGACCTATGGCACCAATAAACTGGAACAGGATGGCTATGCCTCCGGTCGATTGACGGGTGTGGCCGTCGGGGCCGACGGCGTGATCCAGGGGCGCTACAGCAATGGCCAAACGCGTAACCAGGGGCAGGTCGTGCTTGCCAATTTCACCAACCCCAACGGTCTTAAGTCTGCGGGCGGCAACCAGTGGGTCGAGACACCCGATTCAGGGGCTCCGCTGGTTGGTGCTCCGAACTCCTCCAGTCTGGGTGTCTTGCAATCCGCATCCGTCGAAGAATCGAACGTCGACCTGACGGCGGAACTGGTGACGATGATTACGCTGCAACGTAACTATCAGGCCAACGCCCAGTCGATCAAGACGCAGGACCAGATCATGCAAACTCTGGTCAGCCTGCGCTGATGACAGACTGAGGCGGGAGCGAAGGCATGGATCGGCTGATCTACACCGCGATGACCGGCGCCAAGCATGTATTCATGCAGCAGGCAGGCACCGCGAACAATCTGGCCAACGCCAGTACCATCGGGTTCAAGGCGCAGGAGCATCGCTTCCGCGCTGTGCCGGTGCAGGGCGACGGCATGCCGACTCGCGCCTTCGTCGTCGATGCCTCGGTCAAGGATGTCTTCGATCAGGGGCCGCTGATGTATTCCGGTCGCAACCTCGATGTGGCGGTTGAAGGGCAGGGATGGATTGCTGTACAACTGCCGGATGGCAGCGAGGCCTACACCCGAGCCGGTAGCCTTGATGTCAATGCCAACGGCTTGTTGCAGACCAAGAGCGGCCAGACTGTGTTGGGTGACGGTGGCCCGATTACGATTCCGCCCGACAACAGCATCGAAATCGCGCCGGATGGCACGGTATCGGTGGTGCCCGAGTATGGTGCCCGCAACAACGCCAACGCGATTGGTCGAATCAAGCTTGTCAATCCGCCTGAGGCCGATCTGGTGCGGGGCGGCGACGGGTTGTTCCGGCTCAAAAGCGGTCAGCCGGCGCCGGTCAACGAGAATGTTCGTCTTACTTCGGGGTCACTTGAAGGCAGCAACGTCAACGTCACCGATGCGATGGTTAATCTGATCAGCCTTTCCCGCCAGTTTGAAATGCAGATCAAGTTGCTGCAAACCGCCGATACCAATGCCCGCCAGGCCGATCAACTGATTGCCATGAGCCGCTGAGAGAAAGTACCGCCATGATTCGTTCCCTCTGGATTGCACGCACCGGCCTCGATGCCCAGCAGACACAACTGGATGTCATCGCCAACAACCTGGCCAACGTCAGCACTAACGGCTTTAAACGCTCGCGAGCGGTGTTCGAGGATTTGCTTTACCAGACCATACGTCAGCCTGGTGCCCAGTCATCTCAGTCGACGCAGGTGCCCACCGGCCTGCAACTGGGTACGGGCGCCAAGCCCGTATCGACGGCACGTATTTTCACGCAAGGGAATTTGCAGAAGACCGATAATTCGCTTGATTTGGGGATCGCCGGCAACGGCTTCTTCCAGGTGCTGCTGCCGGATGGCACCACGGGCTACACCCGCGACGGTTCATTTCAGCGTGACAATCAGGGGCAGATCGTCACAGCCGACGGCTATCCGCTGCAACCCAATATCACCATTCCGGCCAATGCGCTGACAATCAGCGTCGGTCAGGATGGCACGGTCACCATCACACAGTCCGGTTCGTCCGCGACGACGCAGATCGGCACCATTCAGGTGGCAACCTTCATCAATCCTGCGGGCATGCAGAGCATAGGCCAGAATCTGTTTCTGGAAACCGCCGCCAGCGGCACCCCGACTCCCAACACGCCGGGACAGAACGGCGCCGGCCTGATCAATCAGGGATATGTCGAAACCTCCAACGTCAATGTGGCGGAAGAATTGGTCTCGATGATCCAGACCCAGCGCGCCTACGAGGTCAACTCCAAGGTCGTGTCGACCTCGGATGCGATGCTCGGCCGCCTTACCCAGATTTGAAGGCATGCCATGAAGCCGATTTTTCTTGCCTTTCTCGCGCTGGCTGCATTGGCGGGTTGTCAGACAGTGCCGCCGACCAATGTGCATCAGCCGATGACCATACGCCCGCAAGCGCGCTCGGAAGCGCTGGCAACCAATGGAGCCATCTTCCAGTCCGGCTACAGTCGGCCGCTGTTCGAGGATCGGCGTGCGCGCTACGTCGGCGACACGATTACCGTCAAGATCACCGAAAATACTTCGGCGTCGACCAAATCCAATGCCGAGATGCAGCGCGCCAGCAGCATCAGCGCTTCGGTCGATCCGATGAAGGGTGTGCTTGGCAACACTTTCGAAGGCATGTCGCTGGGTGCCAAGGGCGCCAACAATTTCAGTGGCAAGGGCGATGCCGCCAACACCAACGTCTTTACCGGCACGATGACGGCGACCGTCATCGAAGTACTGCCCAATGGCAATTTGCTGATTTCCGGCGAGAAGCAACTCGCCATCGGCCAGCAGACCGAGTATGTGCGTGTTTCTGGCGTTGTGAATCCGGCCTTTGTCGGCATCGATAATCTGGTCAATTCCTCGAACATCGCCGATGCGCGGATTGAGTACAAATCGTCCGGCTTCATCAGCGAGGGGCAGGTGATGGGGTGGCTGGCACGCTTCTTCCTTAGTTTCCTTCCGTTCTGATACGGAGATGGAAAATGCGCAATATCAACGGCAAAAGCTTCCGGTTGGCGGCAATCCTCGCCGTCGGGATGTTGCCGTTCTGGGGTATCCCGGCGCACGCTGAGCGCATCAAGGATCTGGCCAGTCTGCAAGGCGTACGCCAAAACCAGTTGATTGGCTATGGCCTCGTCGTTGGACTCGACAACAGCGGCGATCAGACGACGCAAACGCCTTTTACCACACAGGCGATCCTCAACATGCTGGCGCAACTAGGCGTCAATCTGCCCGTCGATCAAGCCAGCAAACTCCAGCTGAAGAATGTCGCTGCGGTGATGGTGACAGCCAGCCTGCCACCGTTTGCACGGGCAGGGCAGAACATCGACGTGACCGTCTCCTCCATGGGCAACGCCAAGAGCCTGCGCGGCGGGACATTATTGCTGACGCCCCTGAAAGGCGCCGACGGGCAGATCTATGCCATGGCGCAAGGCGGTGTCGTGGTGGGCGGTGCAGGGGCGTCGGCAGGGGGCGCCAGCGTCACGGTCAACCATCTGTCGGCAGGGCGTGTGCCGGCAGGGGCTACTGTTGAGCGTGCGGTGCCTACAGCGGTGGGTCAGGGCGCCTATGTCTATTACGAACTGGGCAACACCGATTTTGGCACCGTGCAGCGCGTGGTTGAGGCGATCAACAAGGCGACGGAGGCGGGTACGGCAGAGGCCATGGATGGCCGTCAGATTCGCGTGCGTGCACCGGAAGACGCCAATGCCCGTGTCGCCTTTTTGGGAAGGGTCGAGAATCTTGATGTGCAGCCGATAGCGGCTATGGCCAAGGTGATCGTCAATCCGCGCACGGGCTCGGTGGTCATGAACCAGAAGGTGACATTGGAGAACTGTGCGGTGGCGCACGGCAATCTTTCAGTGACGGTCGGCAATCAGCAGCCCGGCGCGACCGAAGTACAGGTTAAGCAAGAAGGCGGCAGCCTGATGAGTGTCAAGGCAGGCGCCAATCTGGCCGATGTGGTCAAGGCGCTGAACGCGCTGGGTGCCAACCCGATGGATTTGCTGGCAATTCTGCAAGCCATGAAGGCGGCCGGCGCCTTGCGCGCTGATCTTGAAATCATCTGACGATGAGCGGCAAGATCGACGACCTCCCCAAGCGCCTGGCGCTGGATGCGCGCGCGACGCAGGATCTGCGCAACAAATTCGCGCAAGATCCAGAAGGCGGCTTGAAGGCAGCGGCGCAGCAGTTTGAGGGCATGTTCCTGCAAATGGTGCTGAAAAGCATGCGCGACACCGTGCCGCAAGACGGGATGCTGAGCAGCGACTCGACCCGCTTTTACACTTCGATGCTCGATCAGCAACTGGCACAGGAATTGGCGAACAGGCCGGGGCTTGGTTTTGCCAAATTGATCGAGCAGCAGTTGGGACGAACCATGAACACCGCTGCAACCAGTGGCTCGACGGCAAGCACTGCCGCCCCTGCCGGCAATTCCTTGCCGCTGACGGTCAACGACACTCGCCATTTATCCGTGCAGGCGACCGATGCCCTGAACCGGCTGACGGCCGCCCTGCGTGGCGCCGACGGAAGTGTCGTGGCGGCAGGTTCGGATGCTCTCGCGTCGGGGGGGGACGGGGTACCGGTATCAACGCGTGAGTTCGCCAATCGCGTCTGGCCGAGCGCCGTCGAGGCCAGTCGTGCCACGGGTATTCCGCCCCAGTTTCTGGTTGCTCACGCGGCGCTGGAGAGTGGATGGGGCAAGGGCGAGATCCGGCGCGCCGATGGCAGCGGCAGCTACAACCTGTTCGGAATCAAGGCCGGCAAATCCTGGACAGGGCCGGTTGTCGAGGCGAGTACCACCGAATATGTGGATGGCGTGGCGCAGAAGGTGAACGAGAAGTTTCGCGCTTACTCCTCCTATGCCGAGGCGTTCCGCGATTACGCCAGCCTGCTCCGTGACAACCCGCGATATGGCGTGGTAATCGGATCGCAGGATGGCACGGAGTTTGCAAAAAGGTTGCAACAGGCAGGGTATGCCACCGATCCGGCGTACGCCGAAAAACTGGCGCGCATCATCAACGGCCCGACCCTGCGCCAGGCCCTGATCGGCTGACGCATTCTCTCAATTACCGCCGTTTTCGGCCGTTAACCTCTACGGAGGCAATTTAATGAGCGCAGGAATCTACAACATCGGTGTGACCGGAATGACCGCTGCCCAGCTGGGGCTGCTGACGACCGAGCACAACATCTCCAATGCCAGCACGCCAGGTTACAACCGCCAACGCATTCAGCAGGCCAACAATAATCCGGTGATGACCGGCGCCGGTGCGATCGGTCAGGGCACGCATGTGACCACCATCACGCGGATGTACAGCGAATTTCTCGGGAACGAGGTCAATCGCGCACAAACCAACGTCAGCGAACTCGAGGCCTACTATTCCCAGATCAGCCAGATCGACAACATGCTGGCTGATTCCAATTCCGGACTCTCCTCTGCGTTGCAGGATTTCTTTTCGAGCGCCCAACAGGTTGCAGCGAGCCCTTCGTCGTTACCTGCGCGGCAATCACTGGTTTCGTCCGCGCAATCCCTGATGTCCCGCTATCATGGCCTGGAAACACGCCTGAGCGAGATCGCCGACGGGGTGAACGGGCAGATCGTGAGCACGGTCGGCGAAGTGAATTCCTATTCCCAGCAGATTGCCAGTCTGAACGAGCGTATCGTGATCGCGCAATCGTCGGTGAATCAGCCCGCCAACGACCTGCTCGACCAGCGCGATCAGTTGATTACTGAACTGAACAAGCTGATCAAGGTCACCACGACCACTGATTCAAACGGTGCACTGAATGTGTATATGGGAACCGGGCAGCAACTGGTGGTTGGCTCGCTGGCAACCACCATGACCGCGACGGCTTCGTCGGCGGATCTGGAAAAAATCGCCATCGGTCTGAAATCGATGGGTGGAAGCGTACAGGAACTGCCGGAGAACCTGATCACCGGCGGCACCTTGGGCGGTTTGATCCAGTTCCGTTCGCAATCGCTCGACCCGGCCATGAACAAGCTCGGTCAGGTGGCCGCGACGATGGCGCTGACGATGAATGCCCAGCACGCCCTAGGGCAGGATTTGCTCGGCAAGGTGACCGGCCAGGCAGGGTTTGTTGACAACCTGTTCACACTCGGCGTGCCGCGCGTATCCGCGAGCAGCTATAACAATCCTCTCAGCCCCACCATATCGGCCAGTCTGACTCCGGCGACCAACAACGGTACGAATTTCGTTACCAACCTGACGAGCAGCGACTATCGCCTTGATGTCGCCGCAGGGGGTACCATGACGCTGACGCGCCTGACCGATGGTACGACCTGGACAGGTGCCAATATCGCTGCGATCAACACGCAACTGGCGGCCAACCCGCAAGGCTTCACACTCAGTGCCACCGCCGGCAGTTTCAGCGCCAATGACAGCTACCTGATCCAGCCCACGCGCTATGCCGCACGCAACATCGATGTCGACGCGCGCATCGTTGCCGATCCGCGTCTGCTTGCTGCCGCCATGCCGATGCGAACCACGGCCGGTTTGACCAATGCCGGCTCGATGAAACTGTCGCAAGGCACGACACAACAAGGTTACTCCCTGGCGGGTCTGCCGCTGACGCTGACCGCGGGCGCTACACAAATCACGGGTTTCCCTGCGGGACCGGTGGTTGCGACCTACGCCAATGGCACGACGCAGACGTTGACGGGCGCGGCCGATCTGACTTTTGGTGGCGCGACGCTTAGCAAGGTTACTTTCAACGGCATGTCGTTCGATGTGACCGGCACGCCGACTGCAGGCGACACGTTTACAGTCGCGATCAACAACGGCAGCACCGGCGTGGCGGATGGTCGCAACCTGCTGTTGATGGGCAAGCTACAGTCCCAAGGCACGGTTTCAGGCGGTGCGGCCAACTATCAAGCCGCCTACGCTCAATTGGTGGCGGATAACGGTAACAAGACGCGCGAAGTACAGGTTACCGCCTCCGCCCAGAACTCCTTGCTCGATCAGGCAACAAGCTCGCGCGAGGCGATGTCGGGTGTGAACCTCGATGAAGAGGCGGCGAATCTGGTGCGTTACCAACAGGCCTATCAAGCCGCAGCCAAGATGCTCTCTATTGGCACCAAGCTTTTCGACACTTTACTGTCGATCAACTCGTAAGGAATTCGCCATGCGTGTCAGCACCGCACAGATTTTCGATTCGGGCACCTTCGGCATTCAGTCGAACCAAGGTGCTTTGTTCAAGATCCAGAACCAATTGGCGACCGGGCGTCGTATTCTGACGCCAGCCGATGACCCCGTTGGCGCATCGCAGGCTTTGGTGGTGACACAGTCGCAAGAGATCAACAAGCAGTATCTGAACAACCAGGATACCGCTCGTTCGCAATTAAACATGGTCGAGAGCAATCTGGGCTCGGTTTCGGACGAAATCCAGAACATCATCGAAAAGGCGGTGAGTGCCGGTAACGGCACGCTCGGGCAATCCGAACGCAATATGATTGCCACCGAACTGCAAGGCCGTCTGGATAACCTGATTGGTCTGGCTAACGCTCAGGATGGCACGGGGCAGTACCTGTATTCCGGATTCCAGGCGCAAGTGAAACCCTTTCAGGTCAGCGGCAACATTGCCGCCGGCGCGCCGCCGGCTTTCGACCTGACCAACACTCACGTCGGTTACGCTGGCGACAGTGGTGCCCGGTTGCTACAGGTGGATGCCTCGCAGCAGATGGCGATCAATGTAGATGGCGCCGAAGCCTTTATGAGTGTGCGGGATGCTTCGGGCAATTTGACCAACCGCAGCGTTTTCGATTCGGTCAAAAATCTGATCAATAATCTCCAGCAGCCCGCGTTTTCGACGACATCAATGAGCCAGTCGATCAATGACTTGCATGCCAGTCTCGACAACATCAGCCGGGTTCGCGCCTCGGTCGGTACACGTCTGAGCGCTCTCGACGGGCTGAGCAATACCGGAGAGGACCTCAAGTTGCAGTACGCGCAACGTCTCTCCGAGTTGCAGGATGTCGATTACGCGCAGGCGATTTCCGACCTGTTACGGCATCAGATGCAGCTCGAGGCGGCCCAGAAGTCGTTTGCGCAAACCAGTCAGTTGTCGCTGTTCAGCTTGTTATGAAGCACGGCCTGACCCTGCTGTGCGTAGCCGCGTTGGCCGCGTGTTCAACCGCCACGAGCACGCATACCCTGATTCCCAATAAATCGCTGAACCTGAGCCCCAGCCTGCGCGTGCCGCTGGAAGCGGTGGCGGCGACCGGGGTCGCAGCGGTAATCATCTATCTGGTCTATGATCCGCTGGCGCCGAACTGGGAGATTCAGGAACAGCGTCTGGCGGACGACACGTATCGTTTCGACCTGCGCATGAAGCGCTATCACACGGGGGGCGCGGGCGAGGCCATGCAGGTCTTGCGTCGTCGCGCCGCCGCCTTGCAGCGCGAGCAGGGTTTTGGCGACTATCAACTCGTCGAATATTCAGAGGGTATCGAGTCGCAGACGCTGGGGGCGCAGCGCGTGGCCGAGGCCACCGTGCGTTTGCTGCCGACGCGCACTGCCGACTCGTTTCTACAAAACGGCCGGTAATCAGCGGGAAACGGGATACGCCAGCATCGCCGAAATGCCGGCCTCGAAAATATCTTGTAATGGCGTGGCCAGGTAGTTCAGCATCAACCCGAGAATGGCGAACCCGCCCGCCAGCGTGAGCGGAAAGCCAACAGCGAACAGGTTGAGTTGCGGTGCCGCCCGGGTCAGCACACCCAACGCGACGTTGGTGATGGTCAGCGCAACCAGTACCGGCAAGGCCAGCAGCAAGCCGCCTGAAAACATCTTGGCGCCGAGTTCGACCAGATTCAGCCAACTGCCAGAACCCAGCGGTGTGACACTGACTGGAATGGCGACAAAACTCTGCGCAAGCGTGGCGACATAGAGCAGATGGCCATTCAGCGAAAGAAACACGAGGATGGCCAGCAGACCGAGAAATTCGGCGATCACGGGCGTCTGGCCGCCGTGCTGCGGGTCGTAGAAGGTGGCGAAGCCCAGACCCATTTGCAGGCCGATGTATTCGCCCGCGACATCCAGCGCGGTGTAGACGACGCGCATCGCAAAGCCCATCCCTAGCCCGATCAGGATCTGTTGGGCGATCAGCCACAGTCCGACCACCGAGCCGGGCGCAGCAGAGGGCATCGGTGGGAGGGCCGGCATGATGGCGAACGTGATGGCGAGACCGAGAATTAGTCTTGTCCGACGCGGAATGGCGGCGCTGCCCCAGATGGGCGCACTGCTGATGAGGGCCAGAATGCGGCTGGCCGGAAAGATGAAGGCGGCGATCCAGGCGTTGAGATCGGCGGCACTGAGGGTGATCATCCGATCAATTGCGGGATGCTGGAAAACAGCCGCTGAATATAATCGACTAGGTATTGCAGCATCCATGGACCGGCGAGCAACAGTACCAGAAACATGGCGACCAGTTTGGGAACGAATTGCAAGGTGGCTTCGTTCAGCTGCGTCGCAGCCTGAAAAATGCTGATGATCAGCCCGATGACCAGCGCGGTGAGCAGCATGGGTGCGGAGACCAGCAGCGTGACCTCGATGGCCTGCCGGCCGATTTCCATGACGGTACCGGGATTCATGCCGCTAGGTTCCGAAACTCTGGACGAGCGAACCGATCACCAGATGCCAGCCATCGACGAGGACGAAGAGCATCAGTTTGAACGGCAGCGCCACCATTACTGGTGACATCATCATCATGCCCATCGACATCAGCAGGCTGGCGACGATCATGTCGATGACCAGGAAAGGAATGAAGATGATGAAGCCGATCTGGAAGGCGGTTTTCAGCTCGCTGGTGACAAAAGCCGGAATCAGCACGCGCATGGGCGTATCCTCCGGCTTTTCGATGGCCTTGACGTTGGCGAGCCGGACAAACAGCGCCAGATCGGCCTCTCGCGTCTGTTTCAGCATGAAGGCGCGCACCGGCACGCTGGCGCGCTCCCCGGCCTCGACAATGTTGATGCGGTTCTCGGCCAGCGGTACGTAGGCGTCGGTATAGACCTTGTCGAAGACCGGCGCCATGACGAAGAAAGTGAGAAACAGCGCGAGACCGACCATGACCTGATTGGGCGGCGCGGTCTGTGTGCCCATGGCGTGGCGGAGCAGCGAAAACACGATGATGATGCGGGTAAAACCGGTCATCGTCAGCACGGCGGCCGGGATGAAGGTGAGCGCTGTCAGCGTCAGGAGAGTTTGAATCGACAATGAATACGTCGTGCCGCCACCTGGCGCCGGTGTGGTGGTGAGCGCCGGCAATCCCGGCGCTTGCGCCGCCGCCCAACCGGCCAGTGCGAACAGAAGTGTGCCGAGAATCAGCTTACGAAGCATCGCGGCGCCTTTCCGTGACCTGTTTGAGCCAATGGGCAAACGGTTTGTCGACCGCTGGCGCCATTTCGGCTAGGCTGCCTTTGGGCAACCGGTGAAGGGTACGAATCTGGCCAGGCACGATGCCGACTACCAGCCATTCGTCCCCGACCTCCACCAGCACGAGGCGCTCGCGCGGGCCAAGGGCAACGCCGCCGACGATTTTCAGGCCACCCTGGCCGAAGGCCTGACCGCCGGTCAGTTTGCGGGCAAACCAGGCCAGTCCGACGATCAAGGCGACGATCAGGATCAGCCCGAAGAAGGCTTGCATGAAGGTGCCTGAAGAGAGGCCGGGCGCAGCACCCTCGGTGTTGGCGAAGGCAAGCGCCGGCGACAGCGCGGACATGAGCAAAAGAAAAACCGGACGGGCGGACACGGGGAATCTCCAGAATCCCCGTATCTTAAATCAAACGCGCGCTCTGTTAGCGGCTGAGTTTGCGCATGCGCTCCGAGGGGGTGATGATGTCGGTCAGGCGGATACCGAACTTGTCGTTGACCACGACAACTTCGCCTTGCGCGATCAGTGTGCCGTTGACCAGCACATCCATCGGTTCGCCTGCCATGGCGTCGAGTTCCACCACCGAGCCGTGCGCCAGTTGCAGCAGGTTCTTGATGGTGATCTTGGTGCGGCCGAGTTCAACGGTGATCTGAACGGGAATGTCCAGGATCATGTCGAGTTCGTTCATCATGCCGCCTGCCTGGGGCGCGCCTCCGAACGAGGGGAAAATATCGGCGGCGCTGGCACTGGGGGCCGATTCGGCCTGCACCTGCTCGGCCATTGCCGCTGCCCAGTCGTCCTCGCTGATCTGGCCGTCGTCTTCGCTGGCCTTGTTGATCATGTCTTCCAAATCGTCAGCCATGCTGTTCCCCCGTCACCGGGGCGCCATTGGCCTCGGTAGAGATAAATCGTTCAACCTTGAGCGCGTATTGCCCGTTCTGCTGGCCGTAGCGGCATTCCATCAACGGTACCGAATCGACGTTCGCTACAATTTTTTCCGGCAGGTTAATCGGAATGATGTCGCCAACCTGGAGTTTCAGTATCTGCCCCAGTGAAATACTTCCCGTACCCAGTTGCGCCACGATCTGCACCTCGGCGCTCTGCAACTGCTTGCGAAGCGTGCCGATCCAGCGCTTGTCCGTCGAAATCTGATCGCTCTGCATGGTGCTGTAGAGCATGTCGCGGATCGGCTCGATCATCGAGTATGGGAAACAGATGTGCATGTCCGCCGTGGCGCCGCCGAATTCAAGCGTGAAGGTCGTCGAAACGACAATCTCGGAAGGTGTGGCGATGTTGGCGAACTGGGAATTCATTTCCGAGCGTACGTACTCGAAGGTCATTGAATAGACCGGCTTCCACGACTTGCCGTATTCGGTGAACACGACGTTCAATAGCCCCTGGATGATGCGCTGCTCGGTGGGCGTGAAGTCGCGGCCTTCGACACGGGTGTGAAAGCGTCCATCGCCGCCGAACATGTTATCCACCACCAGAAATACCAGGTTCGGGTCGAAAACGAACAGCGCCGTGCCTCGTAGCGGTTTGGCCAGGACCAGGTTGAGGTTGGTCGGCACGACCAGATTGCGGATGAACTCGCTGTATTTCTGCACGCGAATCGGGCCGACCGAGATTTCTGCATTCCGGTGCATGTAATTGAAGAGGCCGATGCGCAGATAGCGAGCAAAACGCTCGTTGATCAATTCCAGCGTCGGCATGCGACCGCGAACGATCCGCTCTTGCGTGCCTAGGTTGTAGCTGCGAACGGCTCCGCCGTCGTCCCCCGACTCTTCGGGTTCGTCGGTTTCTCCGGTGACACCCTTTAGCAGGGCGTCGACCTCTTCCTGGGAGAGAAAGTCGCCGGCCATTGCGCCCGAGGTTACTGGATGATGAACGCGGTAAACAACACAGCCTTGGCGGGGCCTTCCGGTTCCGCGGCCTTCTTCTTACCCTTTTTTGGCGCTTCGTGCGCGTCCGGCGAGAGCACCTCGTTGATCGCTTCCTTCAATTCTTGAGCCAGCTTTTCCTTACCTTCGCGGGGGGCCAATTCAGAGGCCTTCTTGGTCGATAGCAGCATGGTGATCGAGTTGCGGATCTTCGGCATGGTCGCCTTGATGGCTTGCTCGGCGGCTGCCTCTTCCAGTTCGACTGCCAGCGAGATTTGCAGATACTGATCCCCCGTCTCCTGTTGCAGATTGACGGTAAACGGTTCCAGCGTTACAAAAATGGGTGGATGCGCGTCTTTCTTCTTCTCCGCTTTCTTGGTGACTTCGGCCGTCTCTTCCTCGTCGCCGTCTTCGGCATGTTTCTTGGATTTCAGAACAAAGAAAGCCGCACCGCCGATCAGGCCGATCAGGACAACGGCCGCGACGATAATGATCAGCAGCTTCTTGCTCTTGCGCGGCGCGGCTTCTTCGCCTTCGGGCGCGGGTTTGGCTTCTTTTGTGGCCATAGGAACTGTCCTTGCGATAGGTTTTTTGCGTCAGGGTCAGGCGAACAGGTCAACCAGACCGAGTCCGCTGCGCAGCGGACTGGGCGCGCCGACCGGGCCGGTGCCCGAATCTCCCGGAAGTATAGCCTTATCGTCGCTGAAGCGGGGCGAGTCGCCTGTCTGCGAATATTGGCTCTGTTGCGCATTCTGCGAACCGACATTGGTCTGGCCGAGGTCGATGCCGGCACCAGCTAGCATTTCGCGCAGGCGCGGTAGCGCTTCTTCAATCGCCTGCCGCACTTCGGCGTGCGGGGATACAAAGCTGGCGGTGGCCTGGTCGCCGTTCAGACTGAGCGAGATCTGCACCGGACCCAGTTGCGGTGGATTGATGCTGATCTGCGCGCTTTGCTGATCGTTACGCGCCATCCATAACACTCTCTCGCCGAATTCCTGTCCCCAATTGGCGGCATGCATGGGTGTGGCGACCGGTTCAGGTTTAGTGGTCGCGGTGCGGGCCGTTCCGACGGCTTGATGATTGATCTGCGCGTTCAGATGCGACAGAAAATCGCTTGACGTCGGGGCTGAAGGGGTTGTCGCGGCAAGATTTGCCGCCGGTTGCGGATCGGCTCTGCCGCCGCTGGTTATAAGTAGTTCAGTGCTGGTCGCTGACGAGGCAACGCTTTGGGAGGTGCCGTCCTGGGAAGGGATGGGCGGTGCTGAAATCGGGAGGGCGTTGGCGATAAGGGAATCCGGGGACGATGCGTTAGCAGCAGGCGCCCTTGCGGAAGAGACGGTATGGGTAAGGGCGGTTTCGTTGGTTAGCGAAGCCTGTGGGGTGAAATCGGCGAGGACATCGCGTGTGTTGCCGGAAATGTCGGTTGGGATTTCGGCATTTGGCGAAACGGCGGATTGAGTCGCCACGACACCAGGTAGCCCTGCAGTGAGCAAGAGGTTTGGGGTTCCTTGCGCGGAGAGCGTTTCGTCCGGGGGTTCCGCCTCGATGGGGTCGATGGCGGCCATTGGCCGTGTGATGATGCTTGGGCCAAGGCCCAGCATCTGCAAGGTCAGCAAATCGGAAAAGGCGCCGACCGGGCTGTCGGCAGACACATCGGCGGTCGCGCCGGAGACACCGCCCGGTATAGTCGCGAGCGGAACACCGGTGCCGGGCATCAATGAAATGGACATTGCAAGTCTCTGAAGTCAGGGTTGACGGCAGATAAGCAATGGTTGTGCCCACAGGTTGAAAAGGCGGACGCGGCTAAGGCTCGAATCCCTGTTTGTTGGGACGGGCGGCGAATTCGTCCTGTTGTTTCTGCTCCAGCTTGTCTTCGCGGTAGCGCTCGCTCGCCTGATGCCGATCCGACAGCGTGTCGATGGCTTTCAGGCGTGTATTCTGGGCTTGCCAGTGCGCTTGTCCGGCGGCGGTGTTTCGCTGGCTGTGGGCGACGACCTGGCGCTGTTGTTCGATGGCTTCGTCGATGCGACCGATGAAATCCTGAAAATTGCGCCACGCGAGAGGCGTCATGCCGCTTTGCGATGATTCCCGAAATCGCTGGTTGTATTCTTCGCGGTACTGCTCCAGCAGTTCTAGACGGCTATGCGCGCTGCGCTCTTCGGCGATCAGCCGGCCCAGGCGACGAGTGGCTTCGTCGGTGCGCGTTTGCATGAGGTCCAGCAGCGGCTGCAAGGTGAAGGGCTTGGTCATGACCTATTTTAGAACAGGCCGCGCAGTGCGTCGGCACTGCCCGCGAAATCGGCGCGTTCGCTGATGCCTTGCTGGAGAAAGGCCTCCATGCGCGGGTAGAGCGCGATGGCCTGGTCGAGCACCGGGTCGGAGCCGGGAACGTAGGCGCCGACCGCGATCAGATCGCGCGACCGCTGGTAGCGCGCGAAGAGCACCTTGAAACGACGAATCACATCGAGGTGCTCGGGGGTGATCAGATTGACCATGGCCCGGCTGATCGATTGTTCGATATCGATGGCGGGGTAATGACCGGCGTCGGCCAGCGTGCGCGACAGCACAATGTGACCGTCGAGAATGGCGCGAGCGGAGTCGGCGATGGGGTCCTGCTGGTCGTCACCCTCGGCCAGCACGGTGTAGAACGCGGTGATCGAGCCGCCGCCCTCGGGGCCGTTGCCGGCACGCTCGACCAGTTGCGGCAGGCGCGCGAAAACGGAGGGCGGGTAACCCCGGGTCGCGGGGGGTTCGCCGATCGCCAGCGCGATCTCACGCTGAGCCATGGCGTAGCGGGTCAGGGAATCCATGATCAGCAGCACTTGCTTGCCCTGATCGCGGAAATATTCGGCAATGGTGGTGGCGTAAGAGGCGCCTTGCAGCCGCATCAAGGGGCCGGTGTCGGCCGGCGCGGCGACCACCACGGAGCGGGCCAGGCCGGTTTCGCCCAGTATCTGCTCGATGAATTCCTTGACCTCGCGGCCGCGTTCGCCGATCAGGCCGACGACGATGACCTCGGCTTCGGTGTAGCGCGCCATCATCCCGAGCAGAATCGATTTGCCGACCCCCGACCCTGCAAACAGTCCCATCCGCTGGCCACGCCCCACGGTCAGCATGCTGTTGATGGCACGGATGCCGACGTCGAGCGGATGTTCGATGGCTGCGCGCGTCATCGGGTTGATCGGGCGGCTTTGCAGCGAACGAAGGTGGGGGTCGAGCAAAGATCCCCGGCCGTCAAGCGGCCTGCCGACGCCATCGACCACGCGCCCGAGCAGGCACTCGCCAACGGGTACCTGCTTGGCTCTGTCGATGATGCGGCGGCGATGAGGTGGCGAACTGTCGAGCCGAAGGGGGGGGGAAGGCGTTTCGCAGGCCACGACCTGGGCACCGGGCGATAAGCCGTAAACGTCGTCCGACGGCATGAGATAGAGTTTTTCGCCTGCAAAGCCGACCACTTCCGCCTCCACCGGCGCGCCGCCGGCGGGCAGGATCAGGCAGGAGGAACCCAGCGGTAACTTCAAGCCGGCGGCTTCCATCACCAGGCCGTTGATGCGGGTCAGGCGCCCGCTGGGCCAGAACGGTTGAGCATGCGAGGCGGCAATCCCGGCGTGGTTCAGAAAGCGGCGCCAGCGTGCGCCGTGATCAGGCGGCAGCGTCATGCGTGGCCGACGGTCCGTTGCCGATAGTTTCGAGAACACGCTTCCAGCGCGTCTCCAGCGTCGCGTCGACTTCGCTGGTGCCGGCCCGCAACTGGCAGCCGCCGCGTGTGATGTCCGCGTCCTCGATCAGGTGCCAGCCGGATTGGCCGATCTGATTGCCGAGCAGGCTGTGCAGCAAAGCCGCATCGGCCGGGTGCAGATGCAGCGCGATCGTGCCGTGATGCAGCGGCAGTGCGGCAATGGCTTCGCGGATGATCGGCAGTAGCCGTTCGGGTTCGGCACTCAATGTCGAGCGAACAAGCTGGTGAGCGACTTCCAGCGCCAGTTCGAGCACCTGGTCGGCGACCTGCTGGTCGAGTTGGTCGAGTGCGGTACGGAAGTGGTCGCCCAGCGTCTGGATCTGTTCCGCTTCAGCGCGGGCAGCCGCCATGCCCGCCTCATAACCTTCCTGCCGACCATTTTCCAGGCCGGCCTGATAGCCCTGTTGCTGCGCGTCGGCATGCATGCGCTCGAGATCTTCGGCGGTAGGAAGCTTGAAATCGGCAACCGGTTCGCCCTCTGCGTCGTTTGGAGGAGGAGCGCTTTCGGTGGCGCCCGCCGCGTCAACCGGTGCCGCCCTTTGGGGGTCGGGACGGTCGAAAGCATCGACTTGCCAACGCTGAAAACCGGCGACCTGTTCCTTGGGAATGACCGACATGGTGTCGAAGCCCTTAGACCATCTGCTCGCCGCCCGCGCCGCCGAGCACGATCTGGCCCTCGTCGGCCAGGCGACGGACGGTTTTGAGAATTTCCTTCTGTTCGGCTTCGACTTCGGAAAGGCGAACGGGGCCCTTGGATTCGAGATCCTCGCGCAGCATTTCGGCCGCGCGCTGCGACATGTTTTTGAAAATCTTTTCGCGCAGTTCGGGCGTCGCCCCTTTCAGCGCCAGCACCAGCGAATCCGATTGCACCTCGCGCAGGATCAACTGGATCGAGCGGTCGTCGATGTCCATCAGGTTGTCGAACACGAACATCTCGTCCTGAATCTTCTGCGCCAGATCGGGGTCGTATTCGCGTACCGCGTCGAGTACCGAGGTTTCGTTGGCGGTACCAATGAAATTGAGGATTTCCGCTACCGTGCGGGCGCCGCCCATCGCAGTCTTCTTGATGGCTGCCGAGCCCGAGAGCACGCGAGCCAGCGCGTCGTTCAATTCGCGCAATGCCGCAGGCTGAATCCCTTCCAGCGTGGCGATCCGGAGAACGACGTCATTGCGGAGGCGCTCGGTGAAATGCGTGAGAATTTCACTGGCGTGATCCTTTTCGAGGTGCACCAGAATGGTGGCGATGATCTGCGGATGTTCGTTGCGAATCAGGTCGGCGACCGTGGCGGCATCCATCCACTTGAGTCCCTCGATGCCGGCCGTTTCACCGCCCTGGAGGATGCGCGAAATCAGGTTAGAGGCCTTGTCGTCGCCCAGCGCCTTGGTCAGTGCACCGCGAATGAAATTGTCGGTATCGACGTGCACTGCGGCGTATTCGTTGTGTATCTTGTGAAATTCATCGAGCACGCCCTCGACGCGCGTGCGCGGCACGGTCTTCAGGGCGGCCATGGCATGGCCGAGCTTCTGCACCTCGCGCGGGCCAAGATGCTTCAACACCTCCGCCGCCTGATCCTCGCCCAGTGCGATCAGCAAGGTAGCGCTCTTGTCCAGCCCTTCTTCTGGCGAATTACCCGGCATTGGCGTTCATCCAGTCCTTGATGATGTTGGCGACGGCCTTCGGATCGGTCTTGGCAATTTCACGAGCCTTCTCGATCTTGGCGGCGTAGTTCTGAATCTCGACATTTTCTTCGGCGGCAGCTTCTGCCTCGCTGAAGACGACAGCCGCCGCGCCTCCGGCCGGTGCGGTCTCGGGCGGCGGTGGCGGTGGGAACATGGTTTTCAACAGCGGTTGCAGAATCTTGAACCAAACAAAGGCGGCGATCAGGATCAACGCCAAGTACTTGATCGCTTCCTTGGCGAGCGAGAGCGTTTCGGGATCTTTCCAGATCGGTATGCTGATTTCGGTCTTCTCGACGGCGGTGAACGGCGCATTGGCAATCGAGAGGCTGTCGCCACGCTCCTTGTTGTACCCCATCGCTTCGCGGACGAGGTCGCCGATCTGCTTCATATCGGCATCCGGGAGCGGCTTCACGGTCGTCTTGCCGTCCTTGCCCGTTTCCTTGCGGTGATTGATCACCACGGCGGCCGACAGGCGGCGGATATTGCCCATCGCCTGCTTGGTGTGGCGGATGGTCTTGTCGATTTCGTAATTGATGGTGGCGTTCTTGGCGGTACTGATGGGCTGTCCCACCGCCGCCAGCGGCGCCGATATACCAGCCGCGGCGACTCTGCCCGCTTCGCCCGCTCGAGACGCGCCGGCGGGTTGCGCGCCCGCGGCCGGCGTGGTCAGCGGCGCCGTGGCGGGAACGGGGGGCTGGTTGCTGAGCGCGCCCGGTACGCCGCCTGTAGGCGCATTGACGTTGGCAGTTTCGGAAGTTTGCTGGCTGCGAATACTGGATGCATCGGGATTGCTGTTCGGCTTGAAGCTTTCCGCAGTCTGCTCGGAAGTCGAGAAGTCGATGTCGGCGGCGATCTGCACCTTGTAATTTTCGGCGCCGACCATGGGTTTCAGTATCTCTTCGATGCGCTTGCCGATGCTGTCTTCCACCTCACGCATGTACTTGATCTGGGCAGGATCGAGCCCGGCCTCGGTCAGCTTGCTCTTGAGTTGCGACAACAGCGCGCCGTTCTGATCCAGTACCGCGACATTGGCTGCGGGAAGTTGTGGCACGCTGGCGGCGACCAAGTGGGCGATCCCGGCGATCTGAGCGCCGTCGAGGGCACGTCCGGGGTAGAGAGTGAGCAGGACCGAGGCGGTCGGCTTCTGCTCGTCGCGCACGAACACGGAAGGTTTGGGAATGGCAAGGTGAACCCGCGCCGCCTGCACGGCGCCGACCGACTGGATGGTCTTGGCCAGTTCGCCTTCCAGCGCCCGCTGGTAATTCACCTGTTCGGCAAATTGGGAGATTCCGAACTTGGGGTTTTCCATGATCTCGAAACCCACCGATCCACCCCGCGGCAGGCCTTGCTGTGCCAGTTTGAGACGTACCTCGTGCACGCGATTGGCAGGTACCAGGATGGCGCCGCTGCCATCTGAGAACTTGTGAGGGATATTTTGCTGTTCGAGCAGGGTGACGATAGCGCCGCCATCTTTTTCCGACAGGTTCGAGAACAGAACGCGGAAATCGGGCTGGCGTGCCCACAACAGCGCCGCCACCGCAACGGCGACGAGCGCGGCGATGGCGAGCGCCAGCAACAGCTTCTGTTGGCCGTTCAGGCGCGCCAAGGCGGCGCGCAGCCGGTCGAGCGCGGAGGTTGCCGTTGCCGTGTCGGCTTGCGTCAGGGTGTCGGTGCTGGCCGCCATCGGAATCGATCAGATTTTCAAAATGGAAGAATAATCAAGCTGAAAGCCAATTTTCGCGAGAAATATTCTACTATTACCCGGCCTGAATTCCGCTTATCTTTTTTCAATGATGCCCTCATTCATCGCGCCTGTTGCGACTGAAGACAAAGCCGCCGAATTGCAACGTGCCTTCGATACCTTCAACAAGGTCTCGGCGGAGCTTACGCACGCCTATGAAACCCTGCAAGGCCGAGTGGCTTCTCTGACCGACGAATTGGGGGTGGCGAACGGCGAGCTGCGTCGCCAGTATCAGGAAAAGCAGGCGTTGTCGGAACGCCTTTCGGTGTTGCTTGATGCCTTGCCGGCCGGCGTGGTGGTGATCGACGGCAGCGGTCGTATCACCGACGCCAATCCCGCTGCTCACCAGATGTTCGGCGACGCCGTGGTCGGCGAGCATTGGGGCGACGTTGCCCAGGCATACCTGGAGCCGACGCTGGCGCTAGGGGAGTGGTTGCTCGGCGATCGCCACCTTTCAATTGCCGAGAGTGCCCTTGACTCGGTTGGCGGAAAAATATTGTTGTTGCACGACGTGACGCTGGCTCACCAGATGAAAGCGGATCTGGAGCGCAATCAACGGCTGGCGGCGATGGGTGAAATGGCGGCCTCGCTGGCGCACCAGTTGCGGACGCCCTTAGCGGCAGCCCTGCTTTACACATCGAATCTCGGCCAGACAAGCCTTTCGGACGAAGCGCGCGCTCGCTTTTCGGAAAAGGCGAGCAACCAGTTACGCCGTCTGGAGCGCCTGATCCAGGATGTATTGCTGTTTGCGCGCGGCGAAAGTATCGGGCGCGACCGTTTCCGTGTAGATGAATTGCTGGGCGAGGTGGCGCAGACGGTCGAACCCTTGATGCGCGAACATGGTTTGCGATTCGAGTTGGCCTCGGCGGCTGGCGACACTGAGTTGATGGGGGGGCGCAAGGCGTTGTTTGGCGCGCTGGTCAGTCTGCTCGAGAATGCCATGCAGGCAACCGAAGCCGGCGGCAAAATTTGCCTATTGGCCGAGCGTCAAGGTGATACGGTGCGGGTTACCGTGCGCGATAATGGGGTCGGAATCGGCCCGGGACTGCAGGCGCGTATTTTCGAACCCTTTTTTACTACCCGCGGCCAGGGGACCGGACTGGGCCTGCCGATCGTGCTCGGCGTGGCGCGTGCCCATGGCGGCGATATCGAAGTGCAGTCGCAACCGGGACAAGGCTCGGAATTTGCATTGATTTTGCCCTTGTCCTCACTGAATCACGAGAACACATGAACACTCCACGCTTGCCCATCTTGGTTGTCGAGGATGATCCTAATCTGCGCGACGCCATTTGCGACACGCTTGAACTGGCGGGGCGCGGCTTTCTGGCCGTGGGAGGCGGTGCCGAGGCGCTGGCTGAACTGGAAAAGGCCCCGGTCGCCCTGGTGCTCTCCGATGTGCGGATGATGCCCATGGACGGTATCGCCCTGCTGAAGGCGGTGCGTGAACGGCACCCGCATCTGCCCGTGGTGTTGATGACGGCTTATGCCGAGGTCGGTCGGGCCGTCGAAGCCATGCGCGCGGGCGCTTGCGACTTTCTGCTCAAGCCCTTTGAGCCACAGGCGCTGCTGGCGCAAATCGAAAAATACGAGTTGCCGGAAACCGGTTCGGCGACCGGCGTCGTGGCGATCGATCCTGCCACCGCCAACCTGTTCACTATCGCCGCCCGCGTGGCGCAAACCGACGCGACGGTGTTGCTGACCGGTGAATCGGGGGTCGGCAAGGAGGTGGTGGCGCGCTTCATCCACACCCGCTCGGTGCGCAAGAATGGCCCCTTCGTGGCCATCAACTGCGCGGCGATCCCGGAGACCCTGCTGGAAGCGACGCTGTTCGGATACGAAAAGGGCGCGTTTACCGGTGCCACGCAGGCGACAGCCGGCAAATTCGAGCAGGCCAATGGTGGCTCGCTGCTTCTCGATGAGGTGACCGAGATGCCGCTGGGTCTGCAAGCCAAGTTGCTACGGGTTTTGCAGGAACGCGAAGTGGAGCGTGTTGGTGGCAAGAAACCGGTGCCGCTCAATATTCGGATCATCGCAACCTCGAATCGCGACATGGCCGAGGCGGTAAAGAAAGGTATTTTCCGGGAAGACCTGTATTACCGGCTGAATGTTTTCCCGGTCGCCATTCCCTCCCTGCGCGAGCGGCCGGAGGACATCGTGCCGCTCGCGCGCCATTTTATTGCGACGCACGCCGGTCAACTCGGACGTCGGGCGATGATGCTGTCGCCGCACGCGGAGGCGGTGGTACGAGGCCATCTTTGGCCTGGTAATGTCCGTGAACTGGAAAATGTCATGCAGCGGGCGCTGATCCTTGCGCCCGGCAATAGCATCGAGCCAGAGCATTTGAACCTTGGCCCAGTGTCGGCGTCTGAATCTTCGGTATCAGCAATGTTGCTGCCTCGTGTACCGCCGAATCTGCCGGAGACCGAGAGTCGCGTGGACAACATGAAGGATCTGGAACGCGAGCATATTTTGCGCACGCTGGCCGAAGTCGGCGGTTCGCGCAGGCTGGCGGTGGAACGCCTGGGCATCTCGGAGAGAACTTTGCGCTATAAACTGGCACAATATCGGGACGAGGGCTACTTCAGCGAATAGACCGGATTTCGATCCCATATCTGGTCCGTATTTTGCTGGTAGTGGGTAACGTAAGGGAGTTGCGCATGGATACAAAAGGAATCGATCACATGCTGAGCGTGCTGCAAAACACAGCTGCTCAGGCCGCTAGCAAGACGGCAACAAGCGTCGGTGTGGCGTCGGAGACGGGCGTCGATTTTGCGCAAGTGCTGCAAGGCTCGATCGACAAGGTGAATCAGGCCCAGGTTCAGGCGCATGAAATGGCGGAAAAACTTGCCGCCGGTGACAAAACCCAGAACCTGCATGAAGTGATGATCGCACTTCAGACGGCCAGCATCTCGTTTCAGGAGATGGTGCAGGCACGCAATCGCCTGGTCAATGCGTACCAGGATGTCATGAATATGCAGGTTTAAGCGCCTTTGTCGACGTGAACGGCCCTATGTGTGGCCCGCGTTGACGCCTTTCTTGTGTCGGACAGGCGACCTACTACCGGATCATTGACCGGGCGCAAGTCCTCGTTAGACTACTCGTCTGCCGCTGGTACGAAACGACCGCTCCAACCCTGCGTGGTGATTTGTAGTTGTCTCCCGGTGGGACGATGCAGAGTGAACGTGCCGCCGTCGGCCAGCGTCATGCGCACCAGCCAATGGGCAGCCGGGCCCAACCGGAGTTGATCTTTGCCGAGGCGTGCTTCTATATCTGTACCTTTGCGGCAGAGGGTGCCTGTTCCTTCGGCCCAGACGCCTTCGCTGCTCTTAATGAAACGCAGCGCCAGCGCGCCATTCCTTTCTTGCAAGGTGACAACCATCGGTTTGCCGTCATCCATCGAGGTTTCCGTCCAGCGCAGCGGAAAAGCAGAATCACCAAGCAGTCGGCGCAACTCGGAAATGTTGCTCGCGCAGCGTGCGGTGTCATCCGCCAGAGCGCTTTCTGCCATCGGCAGGGTCAGTAGCGCGGTCAGGAGATATCCGGGGTGCTTCATGCAGTATCGTTTCGTGAGAATCAAAAACGCTTGCCGTATAGTGATTCCGGGCCATATAGGCCCGGAATCACTATGTTTGCGTCGAGATGGCGCGAAGTGTTCAGATCGACAGCAGATTGACGCCAGCAGCACCGACTGCCAGATATCCGTAGTTGCTGTTGGTTACGGCTTTGAGCTTGGCTGTCGTCCCCGAGACTTGCGCCTGCCAGACAGTACCGCTGGTACTGGTATAAATGACGCCATTGTCGCCGACCGCGACAAATTGGCTAAGGTGGGTCAGGCTGTTCAAGCCGGCGGGGAGGCCCGCGGTCGTGACGTTGGTCCACGTCGCGGCATCGGTGCTGGTCAGCAGGACACCATTGGCACCGATGGAGACGTAGGCTTCCGTGCTGGTCGAGGCACTAACCCCATAGGCGATACCCTTCAGGTCGGCGGTCGTGCCGGAGCTGACAGCCGTCCAAGTAATGCCGTCGGCGCTGGTTAGCAGAGTGCCCGACTTTCCGGTGGCAATCCATTTGGCGTTGCCATAGGTTACCGCCAGGAGATCATTGGTGGTTACGGCGGTGGCAGTGGTCCATGTTGTGCCGGTCGTGCTGTATAGGATGGTACCGCTGGCTCCCACCGCGACATACATCGAACTACCGTTGGATGCGAGGGCATTGATCGTATTCGTGGTGCCGCTCGTTTGCTGCGCCCAGGTGGTGCCATCCGTGCTGTAAAGCAGCGTGCCGCTAGCGCCGCCAGCGACGTAATTCGCACCGATCGAGGTGACGCCGTTGAGATTGGCGGTGGTCGGGATGCTCGCCAGGATCGTCCAGGTTTTGGTGTCCGGGCTGGTGGCGATCTTTCCGCCATCGCCAACGGCGACAAATAGTGCACTGGTGAGGCCATAGGTTGCGGCGTTGGCATCCCAGTCGGCAATTGTGCTACCCCTAGTCCACGTGGTGCCGGCGGCGCGCGGAATCGATGTGACCGTAGGCGAAGCTACGCCAGCCGGTCCGTTGTCTACGCGCCCGGTCATCACAAAACCATAGGTGGTGGCGTTGGTCAGCCCGTAGATGACGAGCGGCGAATGCACTTCGAACATCGGCACGCTACCGCTGATATTTGTCCAGTTGTCCACCGTGATCGACGGGGTTGCCGCGTAGTAGAGGGCATATTGGACGTTGGGTTGCATGGTCCAGGTCAGCGTGACGCGACCGTCGCCCGGTGTGGCGGTCAGGTCGGATGGGGGTGCGGCGGAATGGCCGCCGCCACCGCAGCCTGACAGGGTCAGCAGAAAGCCAAGAAGGAACAGGAAATGTTTGGGCAGATTCATCGTCATGTGTCCCGCAATGGAGTGACGCCCGGCTGTGCCGATAGGCTCGCCGTGACCGGAGCGACGTGTGGTGAGAGGCGGCTATCGTAGCACAGGCGGCAAGGCGTCCGGGCGCGAAATTGTTACGGGCGGCGCTTCCGCCTAATCGAGACCAGAAAGTCTCGCCTTGCGTTCGCGCTCAATGCGAGTGATGTAACGCTGGATCATGCTCAGGCGACTACCCGGCAGGTCGACGAACTCGCAGCCGATGCGCAACTGCGGTTGACCGTTGCGCATCGAAAATGTACGTGAATTGCGTACAACGAGATTGACCTGGATGGTGCCCTCTTCAGGGATATCCATTCGGCACCGGTGGAGCGTTTTGCCAACGGTGACCAGCGATTCGGCCTCAATCGGCGCGAGCATTCCGACTCCGCCGCCGCTGATGTCCAACAGAGGCAGGTTGAGGCCGATTTCGGTTCCGTCCTCGCGGCTGGCCTTGCCGTGACAGATAATGGGGTTGCCCTGCGGTGTATCCAGACGGAAATACTCCCGCCGTTGCAGCCGCAACAGGGAACGGGGCATTTTGGTAGCAAAGACTTCGCGGCCCTCGTGCTGAAAGGGTTTGATGCCAGCCAGCGAAAACTGGATCTTGATCTTGTCGACATTCGCGGTGCACAGCAATTGATCTGCGCTCAAGGCCCAGCGATTGATTTCTTCATCACCGCCTCGGTCAATGATCAGTTGGTCGTTGCGTTCGTCAATATCGATCAGCGCAGTGAGAAAAAAGTGTTTGCCGTGATCGAAATAGATGGTCGCCATGCTGCCCTTCTTCTGCATGGCGCGCAGCACAAAGACGATTTCCGTCCGCGAATAGAGCATATAACGGCCGTAAGTGTCGGCGTTTTCCAACTCGAATTCGGGCGGATCGAAAGGGCCGCCGGGCGCGGCATCAGCAGGCATCATGGATGAGCAACGAAATGGGCTGCGGTGAGTTTAGCGCAAAAGAGCGCGTCGCCGCTACGATCCGGAGCCGCCATCGCGGCCTTGCTCGACACGATACAACCAGGCTAGCAGTTCGGCGACAGCGATATAGAGCTGCGGCGGGATGTGCTGATCGATATCGACCTGCGTCAGCAAGGCAACCAGTTCGGGCGATTCATGGACGTAGACGCCGTGTTCGTGTGCCCTGTTGATGATTTCGTCTGCAATCAGACCGCGCCCCTTGGCGACGACCCTGGGCGCGGCATCACTTTGCCGGTAGGCCAGCGCGACGGCTTCACGGCGCGGGTCAGAGGGTGGTTTCGTCACGACGAAGCGTCCAGTGCGAGAGGACCAGGCCGGCCGCTTCCAGTTGATTACGCAACTCGGATGCTGCCGCACTGAGACTAATATGCCCGCTTTCGCTCCGCGCGACCAGTTCGATATCGACGGATTGCGCATTCGCCAGGCGTATGCGAGCTTCGATGCCGCCGAGATTGGGCAGGTCGAGTTGCAGGCGCGTTTGCCAGCGTTCCGGGGCATCGTCTTCGCCACGCGGACGACGGGGGTCGTCCTCCTGAATCTCCCACCGCATGTTTTGACCGGGCCAGACTTGCCCCTGCCAGGAAAAATTCTGACTGGCCAAGGCATCGAGTTGTTGCTGGACCAACGGTGTCAGATCTCGATGCACCACGTTTTCCGCAGGTACGTTGGCGGTTATGGGGCGATCCGGCAAGGTTGTCGTGGTACGTTCGATTTGCGATCCCGCCACCAAACCAGTTGAATTCGTCGATGTGGCCGCTGAGTGATCAAGTGTCGATGACGAGGTCATTGGTGGGGATGCCGGCAATGATGTGTTGGGGCGTGACAACGAAAGCGGTGCAGCGACATTGTCCTGGAGCAGGCGCGCATGCATCTCCGGATTTTGGAGTGCCGGCGAGAGCCTGCCCTGCGGTTGTTGAAGCAAGACGGTGGCCGACAGTTTTCCTTCAACCCAACGTGCCTGCTGGGCTTCGTAAAACATGCCGCTTTTTCCAACTGCTTCGCGCAAGATGGGCACCAGTTCGAGGGCTTTTGACGGCATTTTATCGACCAGCGGTTGATTCGAGTTCAGAGGGGCAGGGGGCGCCTTCTTGCCGTCGGCATCTACGCCTGCGAGCAGATCGCCGATCAGACGCCCGGTTTGGCTGAAACGGGTGGCAACCGATTGCGCGGCGGGCTCTTCGGAGGTTTGGCCGCCGCGCTTGCCGACGAAGGCAAGTGTCAGCTTGCCGTCGGATTCGACCACTTCCAGTTCGAGCGAATCGCCCGGCTTGGCCGAAAACGGCAGCGCGAGAGTGACGTCGCGTTGAGCGATGATTGCGCGGTAGGCGCCATTCGGGAGCAGGGCCTGAATCTCGGCCATCAGTCGCTGCCCCGGAACCAGTTCCGAGAGCACATCGGCAAGCTGCCGAATCGGTGTGGTTGCCTGAGGAGGTGCCGGCTGATCCGGCGTGATTAGGCGCAGACGGCTGGCGACATCGGCGGGAATCATGACGGCATTTCCAGAAACCGTCCGCGGCGCCTGTTAGCGCGGCAACGTGCCAAAGGCGCGCAGCATCGGTCTGACATCCTCTTGCCACGCATTGATTTCGCTCATCACTTCCTGACGCTTGGCAAGGATCTCCAATAACAGGGTCTTCTCGCGGGCTTGCGCATCAGAGCCAGGTGGCGTTGGAGGGCGCTGCGACATCAGGGTCGCACAACGCTGCTCAAGCTCGGCTACGGATTCCCAGTCGAGTTTGTGCGATGCCTCAAGCATTTCGTTGTGAAGCGCAAGCAACTGCTCGTAAAACGCGAAATCGGGCGAGCCGGAGGCGGCCATTGTTAGGGCTGCGTTTCGTTTGGCGCGTCGAGCGACTTCTTGATTTCGACCCAGGCCGAGCGGATATCGCCCAGTAGTCCGGCGACCTCGTCCAGTGCTGCCACCTGATTCTTCAGGTTGGCGTGAACCAGTCGCCTGACCATGTAATCGTACAGCGCGGCGAGATTTTGCGCGATTTCACCGCCAGCTTCGAGATCCAGGCTCACTTTGAGCCCGTTGGAGACAATGTCGATGGCCTTGGAAATGGCCAACCCCTTGGCTTCTAGATTGTTCTCGAGCATTCGCTGCCGGGCGACCGAAATGGCCGAGATCGCGCCATCGTACAACATGACGATTAGTTGGTGCGGGCTGGCGGTGTCGACCGACACATCCGTTTCAATTTTTTGGTATGCGGCAAGCGGGTTGGTGGTTTGTCCAAACATTCGGAGCGATCAGTGCGGGTTAGAGTTTGGCGATTTGCTGCGTGAGGTAGCTACTGAGCGAATTCATTTTGCCGACCAGCGCGTCAAGCGCGGAATACTGGCGAGTATAGTTTGCCTGAATTCGGGTCATTCTGTCCTCGAGCTTGAGTTTTTGCTCGGACATGGCATTGATGCTGTTGGACAGGCTGGTTACGCGGGAGCTGACCACGCCGTTGGTGTTGGTCATCGATGTGGCGACATCGGCGATGGCCTTGCCGAACCCGCCCAGAACACTTTGCAAGTCGGTGAAATGGTTGTCGATGGCGGATTGCAGTTTGGTCGAGTCGACCGACATCGAGCCATCGGCCTGAATCGAGATGCCGACTTCCGCCAGGGTTGAATATAGACCGGTGACACCGGCAGGTGTCGACGACAGGGTTGAGCGCAGGCGCGACATCATCAGCGAAGTAGTGCCATCACCAGTCAGCAGACTGCCAGTTTTGGTCGAAGCATCGTAGGCGGTCAGGTTCTTGACCGTGCTGGCCAGGGCGGAATAGGCAGACGCGAAATTGGTTGCCGCTGTCGTTACCGCGCTGCTGTCGCGGGCGATGGTCAGCGTGGCGCTGCTGTTGGCTTTCGACAGTGTGAACGAGACCCCGGTGATCACCGTCGAGATCGTATTGCTCGCAGACGAAATGGCAATGCCGTTAACCGTAAGATTCGCGTCGAGTGCCGCGTTTCCCTGCGTCATGCCCTGAAGGCCCACGGTCGGATAGGCGAGATCGTTAAGACCTGTGCCGCCGGAGGGTGTGGTGCCGACGGTGATCTTGTTGGCGAGGCCGGTACTCTTGGCGGTGAGCGCGAGCCGTGCGCCATTTGAATCTGTGATGATGCTGGCGGTGACCGAGGTGTTGTTGGTGGATGCGTTAATCGCGTCGCGAATGCCGGCCAGGGTGTCGTTAGTAGAATCGATGGTCAGCGAAAAACTGTTGCTGCCCGAGGTGATTTGAAGAGTGCCGTCGCCGACAACATCGGTCGAGGTGCCGTACGCTTTCGAAGCTAGCGTGTGGGCTTGCGCCAGATTGGTGGTCTGGATGTTGTAGATGCCCGCGCTGGAGGAGCTCGTCGCGCTCGCCGTGCCAAAGGCGGTATCCGAAAAGGTGCTCGCGTAAGCGTTGATCTTGCTGGGTGTGTTGAGCGCGGTTGCCGCCGTCTTCAGTTTGTCGAGTGCGCTGGTCAGCGTCCCATAGGCCGATATTTTGGATTGGACGCTTTTAGCCTTGGTGGCGAGGGCGGTCAGGGGCTGGCGTTCGACCGCCATCAACTGGTTAACCAGCGAAGCGACATCCAATCCGCTGCCGATTCCGGCAGATGAAATAGTTGCCATGACAAGCCCCCTTTACACAATCAGGCGGTTTGACGAATCAGCATGCCTTGCAATTGGTCAAGCGCCTTGGCGATTTTCAACATTTCTTCGGAAGGGATCTGGCGGATCACTTCCTTGGATGAACGGTCGACCACCTTGATGATACGAATTCCAGTGTCGTCATCCAGCTTGAATTCTACATCTGTGGCCTTTGCCTGAACGAACTCGTTAACGCTCTTGAGCGCCTTTTCGAGATCGTGCCGCGTCGGCTTTTGCTGTTCTCCAGCGGCCTGGACGGCAGTAGGATTCTCAAGCACATCTTGTGCCACTGCGCCGGTGTGACCGGGTGCCGGTGTGCGTACGGTACCCTTTTCGCCGGAGTCGACCAAAGGCGGAATGTAGGTGCCGATGGACTGAATGGCCATGGCGAACTCCTTTCTGTCGTGACAACGGGTGTGAGCCGTTGTGGCTCACACCCATTCATCCGGAACGGTTTGCCGGTTAGCGCAGCAGGGACAGCACGTTGTTGGGCAGGGCGTTGGCTTGGGCCAGCATGGCGGTACCGGCTTGCTGGAGGATCTGGCCGCGGGTGAGGTTGGCGGTTTCGGAAGCGAAGTCAGCGTCCATGATGCGACTCTTGGCGGCAGACTGGTTTTCGACATAGACCTGCAAGCTGGAGACGATCGCGTCGAAACGGTTCTGCACGGCACCCCACTTGGCGCGGGCGGTGGTGACTTGGCCAATGCCGGAGTCGATGAAACCGAGTGCGCACTGGGCCGTCGATTGCGAAGAGATATCGATGATCGACGAATCGTTGTAGTTGCTCAGACCGCCAGTGAAGGAACCGCCGGAGACGGTCAGGACGTTGGCGCCGGAGGCGTTGGCACCGATCTGGAAGTCGAACTGCGAACCAGCCTTGGCGACCGTGGCACCCGTATCAAGCAGAGAAATGCCGTTGAACGAGGCGCCGGATTGCACGCGCAGGATTTCAGCTTGCATCTGGGCGAATTCGGTTTGCAGATTGGCGCGGTCGGTGGAGCCGATGGTGCCGTTGGCGGCCTGAACAGCCAGTTCGCGCATGCGTTGGAGGCTGTCGCCGATCTTGCCAACGGAGTCTTCCATGGTCTGGGCCAGGGAGATGCCGTCATTGGCGTTGCGGATGGCGACTTGCGAGCCGCGGATCACGGCGTCCATGCGGGTGGCGACGGCGAGGCCGGCGGCGTCGTCCTTGGCGGAATTTACGCGCAGGCCAGAAGACAGGCGTTGCAGGGAACGGGTCAGTTCGGTTTGCGAAGTCGTGAGGTTACGCTGCGCGTTTAGGGACGGCAGGTTGGTGTTGATGATTTGTGCCATGAGTCATCTCCTTATAGCGATTGGGCAAGATGCCGCCGTCTGGCGACACCGAAAATCTTTGCTTCTGATGCAGATATCGGCGTGCGCGCGGAGAACTTTAGACAGGTCAACAAAAAAAGGGAGCGATCCTCGCTCCCCTTGGAAAAAAACCGATCCTGGTCGATTATCAACCGCGCAGCAGCGACAGCACGTTGTTAGGCAAGGCATTTGCCTGCGCCAGCATGGCGGTGCCGGCTTGCTGGAGGATTTGGCCGCGCGTCAGGTTGGCGGTTTCGGCGGCGAAGTCGGCGTCCATGATGCGGCTCTTGGCAGCGGACTGGTTCTCGACCAGCACTTGCAGGCTGGAGATCACAGCTTCGAAGCGATTTTGCACGGCACCCCATTTGGCACGCGCAGTCGTCACCTGATTGATGCCGCTATCAATGAAGAACAGGGCACACTGGGCGGTCGATTGCGACGAAATGTCGATGCCGGTGGCGGTGGTCGAGTCGCCGTAGGTACTGATCGTGCCAGCGGCGAACGAGGCGCCGGAGACGGTCAGGACGTTGGCGCCAGAGGCGTTGGCGCCGATTTGGAAGTCGAACTGCGAACCAGCTTTGGCGACGGCGGCTGCGGTGTCGAGTAGCGAAATGCCGTTGAAGATGGCGCCGGAGACGACACGATTGATTTCCGATTGCATCTGGGCGAATTCCACTTGCAGATTGGCGCGGTCCGTCGAGCCGATGGTGCCGTTCGCAGCTTGGACGGCCAGTTCGCGCATACGCTGCAAGCTTTCGCCGATCTTGCCGATGGAATCTTCCATGGTCTGGGACAGAGAAATGCCGTCGTTGGCGTTACGAATCGCGACCGAAGAGCCTCGCACAATGGAGTCCATGCGGGTGGCGACGGCAAGGCCGGCGGCATCGTCCTTGGCGGAATTGACGCGTAGGCCGGAGGACAGTCGCTGAAGCGAGCGCGCCAGATCGCCTTGCGAAGTAGTGAGGTTACGCTGCGCGTTCAGCGACGGCAGATTGGTATTGATGATTTGAGGCATGGCGGATCTCCTGAAGGATCGGTTGTGCGCGATTTATAGCAACGAATGTGCCATTTTTAGCGCAACAGCGAGAGAACGTTTTGCGGGAGGGAGTTGGCTTGCGCCAGCATTGCGGTGCCGGCCTGTTGCAGAATCTGGCCGCGGGTCAGGTTGGCAGTTTCGGCGGCGAAATCGGCATCCATGATGCGGCTCTTGGCGGCGGATTGGTTTTCGACCAGCACTTGCAGGCTGGAGATGATTGCGTCGAAGCGGTTTTGCATGGCGCCCCACTTGGCGCGTGCGGTGGTGACTTGGCCGATGCCTGAATCAAGGGCCGCGAGCGCGCACTGGGCAGTTGATTGCGAAGAGATGTCGATGCCGGTGGCGGTGGTCGAGTCACCGTAGGTGCTGATCGTGCCAGCGGCGAAGGAAGTGCCGGATACCGTGATGATGTTGGCACCGGAGGCGTTGGCGCCGATCTGGAAGTCGAACTGCGAACCAGCCTTGGCAACCGTTGCTGCGGTGTCGAGCAGTGAAATCCCGTTGAAAATGGCGCCGGAGACGACACGGTTTATTTCCGACTGCATCTGGGTAAATTCAACTTGCAGATTGGCGCGGTCGGTGGAGCCGATGGTGCCGTTCGCCGCCTGGATGGCCAATTCGCGCATGCGCTGGAGGCTGTCGCCGATCTTGCCGATGGAGTCTTCCATGGTCTGAGCCAGGGATATGCCGTCGTTGGCATTGCGGATAGCGACCTGCGAGCCCCGAATGATCGAGTCCATGCGAGTGGCGACAGCGAGGCCTGCAGCGTCGTCCTTGGCAGCATTGACACGTAGCCCGGAGGACAGCCGTTGTAGTGAGCGCGTCAGCGAACCTTGCGAGGTCGTCAGGTTGCGCTGTGCATTCAGCGAGGGCAGGTTGGTGTTGATGATTTGAGCCATTGCCAATCTCCGAGTGGATTCGGAGAGCGATCAAGCAATAGCTGTGCCTGAAAATTTCAGTAATAAAAAAGGCGGCCCGTTCGGGCCGCCTGAGAGGGGATGCAAGAATCAGCGCAGCAGGGACAGCACGTTGTTGGGCAGGGCGTTGGCTTGGGCCAGCATGGCGGTACCGGCTTGCTGGAGGATCTGGCCGCGGGTGAGGTTGGCGGTTTCGGAAGCGAAGTCAGCGTCCATGATGCGACTCTTGGCGGCAGACTGGTTTTCGACATAGACCTGCAAGCTGGAGACGATGGCGTCAAACCGGTTTTGGATCGCACCCCACTTGGCGCGGGCGGTGGTGACCTGGCCGATGCCGGAGTCGATGAAACCGAGTGCGCACTGGGCCGTCGATTGCGACGAAATGTCGATACCTGTGGCGGTGGTCGAGTCGCCATAGGCACTGATGGTGCCAGCGGCGAACGAGGCGCCGGAGACGGTCAGGACGTTGGCGCCGGAGGCGTTGGCACCGATCTGGAAGTCGAACTGCGAACCAGCCTTGGCAACCGTTGCCGCGGTGTCCAGCAGGGAAATGCCGTTGAACGAGGCGCCGGACACGACGCGGTTGATTTCCGACTGCATCTGGGCGAACTCAACCTGAAGATTGGCGCGGTCGGTGGAGCCGATGGTGCCGTTGGCGGCCTGGACAGCCAGTTCGCGCATGCGTTGGAGGCTGTCGCCGATCTTGCCGATGGAATCTTCCATCGTCTGGGCCAGGGAGATGCCGTCGTTGGCGTTACGGATGGCGACTTGCGAGCCGCGGATCACGGAATCCATACGGGTGGCGACGGCGAGGCCGGCGGCGTCGTCCTTGGCAGAATTTACGCGCAGGCCGGAAGACAGGCGTTGCAGCGACTGGGTCAGCGCGGTTTGCGAAGTCGTGAGGTTACGCTGCGCGTTCAGGGACGGCAGGTTGGTGTTGATGATTTGTGCCATGAGTCATCTCCTTTGGATAATCGGCGCCATGGGCGGCGTACCGGCGGGAGCGTCGGTCATTCGCCCCGATGAAACCGATTACGGATGACGCGCGAAATACTTTAGGACAATTTTGTCGGGGGTTCGTAAGGAATGCCGGCGTCAAGCGCAGCCAGTCGCCGCCGCGCTTCGTCGGGGATTTGCAGAATGACTTCGCGCCCCCCAAGCAGGAATGCGAGAATCACGTCGAAGCCACGACGGGCATATAGCGCGGCGGTTTCGTCGTCGGGCACCAGCGTCATGCACTCGAAGAAAAACTGGCAGAGGTGGTACAGCGACCCACGCAACATCGGGAAGACGGCTGTTGTGGCGTGTTTCTTGGCGAAAAGGTAGTCCGAAAGATCACGTAGTGCATCAACGATGTCGAGCTTGCTTTTGATCGGGCGGGCGAAGATGTCGCGCACGTCGGCGTGTACGGCTTCCAGTTGTCCTGCCAGAAAACCGAGATTGCGTTCGACCTCGTGTGGATAGTCCAGCGAGAAGCATGCGGCAATTCTTGCCAGCGATTTTTGCCGGTCTTCCGGTGTGGCGGAAATTCTGACCTCGTCGGCGACCAGCGGCTCCGCATTCTTGATGGCGGCCCCCCAGTTCAGGTTGTAAACCTTCTTGTCGTCGCCATGGATGCGAATCGACTGGGCAATCAGATCACGGCATTGCAGGAAGATAAAGGTGCTCTCCACCTCGTCGCCGAAGTTGCCGGGAACGGTGATGGTCTGCTTCATCGAATTGTGAGTTTCCTCGACCACACGTTTGACGTTATCGGTCGAGTGATCATCCTCATAATAGAAACTCATTTTCGAGTGATGCAGCCCCTCCTTCGGGTAGCCGACGTCCACGCCGAAGAGGTAAACCTCGCTGAACCCCATGCGGAGCGCGAAATCAGTGCCGGCGTTGGTGACAGTCGGGCCCGTGGAGAAGCGCGGAAACTGGTTTTCGATATCGATGATCTGGGTACCGCCGTCGATATCCTTCAAAATCATCATCGGCTTGTTCGAGAAATTGAAACAGCCCGGCGGAATCAGCGAGAGGAAAAGCAGGGGCACATCCTGGAGGAAGTTGCGCACGCGCTCGTCGGAGAGAAACTCGTAGGTGAAGTCGGTGCGTTCGATCTCGATGTGAAAGTCGGGTTTGATGCCTTTCTTCATGAAGGCACTAATTGCCGACCCGCAGCAGATGACCACGGCACGGTCGCGGTATTCCTCGATCATTGGCCAGAGTTTGTCCAGCGAAGGGCCGGAACCGACTACGAAGGCGATAGCATTCTCGACCGGCTTCTTTTCTTCTCGAACGCAGAGCGGGAAACCGCGCAGGGCATTTTGCGCGGAATGCAGCAGCGACAATACTTCGTCGTCGAAAAACCCCCAGCCGGCATACAGCTTGAACATGTCCTGCGAAAGATTGTTCCAGAGTTCCTTGACGTCATCCGACTTGTAGTCGTTGAAATGCAGGGCGACGCCGCGCGCGAAGTACGGTGGCCAATGACCGCGGATGGTGACGAGCAGGTCATGCGCCAGTTCCTTGATGTCGCCAGTCGAGGATGTGAGGATGGTGAAATGTTTGCCGCCCCGGTACATGAACTGGTGGTAGAGCGCGGCGTAGTCGAGAAAATAGAGCGACAGATCGAGTTGCCGGATGTCGGGTTCGACAATCACAAAATGCCGCAATTCGTAATTTTCGACGATCAGTTCCAGGTCATGGCCGTAACCGACGCCGAAACTGACCGCGATGATCAGCTTGCGCTCCCCAAAGTGGGGACCACTCGCCCATTTTGCCGGTTCCGGACACAACTCCTTGAAGGCGCGGATCACATCGAAACGGAATCGCGGCTCGACCGGAAAGAAGAAGTGCGGATTGGTCATATGCGGCGCCGCCAGCGTCTCGTCGGCCAAGTAGCGGGTGAATGTAATGACGCGCGGTCGCGTTTGCGGGTTGTCGAAAAAGTCGAACTGCATCTTGCCCAGTTCGCGGAAGTAGGACGAATAACCCTGGTGCGATTTGTGGTTGACCCACACCTTGCCATCCGGTTCGATCTGGAACGGCATCGTCGGATCGCATTTCATCAGTTCCGAATAAACGTACGGGAACTCCTTTTGCAGAAAGAACAGGTTGGCCTGATAGGTAGTCAGCATTTTCAGCCGCGTGGCTTCCTGGATCGGCGTCATCTCCGGGTCTTCGGGCAATTCGGCGTGTGCTTCGGTATGGTCGTTCATCGCAATCTCGGGCAATCAGGGATGGTGAGCCGGGCACAAGGCCGCGGGAGTGACGGTCAAGTATGGCACCAAGACCAGTTCGGTCGCAAAGCCTTCCTTGAAGAAGGCGATCTGCAATTCCTTGTCGTTCGGCGCCGGTTGGTCGCCCGGATAGGGGCGGTCGCCGAGAATGAATCGGCGGGCACCGCGACGGCGGGCCAAATCGATGGCGGTGTACAGGCTAAGGTGTGCCAGCGGCTTGTCGAACAGGCTGCGATCGTAGGCGCCGACCGCGTAGAGCACTTCGTCGTGGCTGGCATTGAACAGGCTAGCGCCGACCAGTTTGCCGTCGCCGTCGCGCAGGTAGATGGCGAACGCTTCGCCAGCGACGATACCCTCGAACTGTGCGGCCCAGCTTTCCGCCGAGCGTGTGCGCCGCCCGGCAACCTCGATGTGCAGCGCCTCGAAGGCGGTAAATGCAGCGGCATCACCGATGTCGTCGATGGTGATTTGCCAGTGACGCTGCGCGGCGTTGATCAGGGCCTTGAAGCTCTTGCGCAAGACGCGATGGTAATCCTCGGCGGGTGGCCTGAGGTCGATCTCGGTGCGATGGCATACTTCAGAGTGAGCGCCGGCTTCCAGCGCGATGCGCTGCCACTCGGGCAAGTTACCTCGCACGGGAGGGGCGGAGAGGCGAAGATCGGGCAGGCCGCCGTGTACGCCCAGCTGTCCGAGCAGAGCCAGCCATTGACGTGCGGCGGCCTTGGCGGTTTTGGCCGGCAGTTCGGCCAGCAGCGGCGGCGCAACGCCGGCCTGGCCATTCAGGTGGCTGGAGAGGCGCGCCTGTGCCGCCTCTGAGCGTACCCAGGCGAGCGGCCAGACGCCGACATCGCGGCCCTGCCAGCGGATCAGGCAGTCCAGTTCGGCGTAGGCGGCGCTGGCGCCGCGAAAATAGGCGTGCTGGTAGTCGACATGGCTTAACGCATAACCGGCCGGCTGCGCAGGCAGGCTGGCCAGACAGGTGCGCCACCGCTCGGCCAAGCCGCGGGCGCGGACGAATTGTAGCGGTCCGGCCGCTGAACTGCCTGCCAGCAATTGCTCGAATTCGGCGTCGGCAAAGCAGTGGTTCACAGGGTGTCCCAATTTAGTGGAGTCCCGCGTTTCAGCGGTCGGCTGGCGATCTTGCCGAGAATCTGCTCCAGATACTTGGGCGGCAGCCCGAAACCCGGCCGGATGGCGCGCACGTTGTCGGCGGTGAACGGCTCGCCGGCGTCGATGTCGCGGACGACGTAGAGGGATCGCCGGAACGCCAGCGATTTCTTCTCCGCCTCGGAACCGCCATAGCGAACCTGTCCCAGTGCCTGCCAAGCGCGCTCGCTTTCGACGGCCAGTGTCCGCATCTCTGCCGGTTCCAGCGAGAATGCAGAATCTACGCCACCGTCGGTGCGTGCCAGCGTGAAATGTTTCTCGATCACCGTTGCGCCGAGCGCGACAGCGGCCACGGCAGCGCCGATGCCCATGGTGTGGTCGGAGAGGCCGACCTGGCAGCCGCTCCATTCCCTCAGATTGGGAATAGTCGCCAGATGGGTATTGATCGGCGAGGCAGGATAGGTGCTGGTGCATTTCAGCAGCACCAGATCGCGGCAACCCGCGGCGTGGGCGGCGCGAACGGTGTCGTCGATTTCTGCGACACTGGCCATGCCGGTCGACACGATCATCGGCTTGCCGGTTGCGGCGACCTTCCGGATCAGCGGCAGATCGGTCATCTCGAACGAGGCGATCTTGTAGCAGGCGACCTCCAGTGTTTCGAGAAAGTCGACTGCAGTCTCGTCAAACGGCGTCGAAAAAGGAATCAGGCCGCGGGAGCGGGCACGTTCGAAAATCGGGGCGTGCCATGCCCACGGTGTGTGCGCCTCGTTGTAGAGTTCGTAAAGACTGCGGCCGGCCCACAGGCTGCTGGGGTCGTTGATGACGAAATCGCCTTCGGCGAGATCGAGGGTCATCGTGTCGGCGGTGTACGTCTGGATCTTCAAGGCGTGCGCGCCAGCGTCGGCGGCCGCGTCGACGATGGCCAGGGCACGCTCGAGCGATTGGTTGTGATTGCCGGACATTTCTGCGATGACGAAGGGCGGATGGGTCGGGCCGACGGAACGATGAGCGATGGCGAAGCTGGTCATGGCAAGCCTCAGTCGGAAGCGGCAGCCGGGGCTGCCTTGGTCAGAATGTGATGCGCGGGCGTATAACCGGCGCCGATGAAACTGTGCCAGGAGGCGGCATTGCCGGCGCGAACCTCGGCGAGCAGCGGGCTGGCGTCCGGGCAGACGGTGCGCAGGTGTGCTTCGGCGGCGCGCAGCAGCGGTACGGCCAGTCCTTCGCCGAAGCGCGCCGGATCAAGAAAGAGCGACACCCTGACATCGGTTTCGCGCATATCGAAGCGTACGCAGCCACATGGTTCACCCGCAGTTTCGCCGATCAGGAGCAGACGGGCGCGATCCGGCAATACCCGTTGAAGCCAGACCAGATGCGCCTCCCAGACCAGCGGGCTCGAATCGAAAGCTTGCTGGCGGACGCGTGGGTCGTTGCGCCAGGCGAACAGGCGCTCGGCGTCGTGCAAGGTCGCGGGTCGCACGCTGACGCGAGTCAGCATGATCCGTGCGACGCGCTGTGCGCCGCCTCCGTCGCACAGCGAGGCGGCGCGTTCGCCAATGCGTGCTCGCCAGTCGGCATGGTGCCAGAGCAGGTGGATGGCCGCCGCGAGGTCGGCGTCGGTGACCCGGTCGTGACGACCGAGGTGAAAATGGCCCTGGTTTGCCGCGACCGCTTCGGCCAACTCGCGCTGGTTGTCGGCGACGGTCAGGGTGATGGCGGGCAGGCCCACTGCACACCGTTCCCACGTGCTGACGCCGGGCGAGCCAATCGCCAGATCGGCATGGGCAAGTAAACCTGCGATATCGGCGGGGCAATGATGCAGTTGCACCCCCGGCAGCGCCGCGCAACGGTGTTGCAGGTGGACGAGGTCGGCGTATAGCGGTCCGACGACGACATCGATGGCGCCCATGAACGACATGTCGGCGAGCACCTTCAGCGTGCGGGCGGTCAGGTCTTCTTTGTCGGCACCGCCAAACATGATCAGCAGACGGTTGGCCGGATTCTCAGCGCGTCGGCCGATTGCGGTATCGCGGGCGGCCGCGAATTCCGGGCGAAGCAAGGCGTGACGCGGGCCGAACAGCGATTGGCAGGTGGTGGGTAATAGGCTTGCATAGCGGCGTCCCGGCTCTACATGCAGATTCTGGTCGAGCAGGAGATCGGCGTTGTGGGGGCGATCGGCCAAGTCGTCGATGACCATGACTCGCCGGCCGGCGGTGCGCATGGCCTGCTGCCAGCCGGCGGCCAGCGCATAGTGATCGACGACCAGCCAGTCGAGGGCCTGCCAATTCGCCAAATGCGCCTGGCACAGCCGGGCATCCTCCCGCCAGCCATGCGGTAACCAAGCAGCATGTGCCACCGCGTCGGGTTGCACCGGAAGGGTGCCTTCGGGCAATTTGATCAGCGTGTGGCCGGAGGCGGTGATGCGTTCGGCCAGGGCGCCGATGCCGGCGGCGCGACAGAGGAAGACACACCGGGCGCCGTGAGCGACAAGCGTTTCCGCCAGCGCCAGGCAGCGCATGACGTGCCCGGTCCCGATCTGCGAGTTGGCGTCGGCACGAAAGGCGACCTGCATGATCCGGGGCTCAGCGAACCTTGAACAGGGGCTCCAGCGGTTGGCAGCGCAAGAGCTCGGCTATCCGGCCCTCCAGCGCACCGGCCTTGAGCAGCGGGAAAATTTCGTCATAGACGGCGAGTAGCCGGTCAATGTCGGCTTCGCTGTGCGCGTAATTGAGATTGTGTGTGCCCAGACTCAGGATGCCGCGCTCGAACAGCGATTGCAGCAGCAAGGTCTTGGTCGCCCACTGGCTGGCGTGCGGGGTGTCCTTGAGGATCAGGAAAGTCCAGCTCGGGTGGCCTGCGACGTTTATCAATTCGCTGACGCCATGGCGGACGACCCGTTCGCGCAAGCCGGCGAGCAGGCGTTGGCCGAGCTCGGCCAACCGGTCGGTGACGCGACAGCGCTGGATCTTGTCCAGCGCCGCGGCGGAAGCGGCGAGCGAGAGCGTTTCGCCGCCGAAGGTGAAGGAGAAGAAGATCTCCTCCATCAGTTTCATCAAATCGCGACGGCCGGCGACCGCCGACAGCGGGTAACCATTGGCGAGACCCTTGCCGAAAGTGGCGAGATCGGGCGTGACGCCGAAATATTCCTGGGCGCCGCCGGGGGCGTAGCGGAAACCGGTGATGGTTTCGTCGAAAACAAGTAGCGCGCCGTGCGCGCGAGTGATCCGGGCGACCGCGTCGAGATAGCCGGGCAGTGGCTCGGCGACGTTCATCGGTTCGAGGATCACGGCTGCAAATTCACCAGGGTGCGATTTCAGCAGCTTTTCCAGCGCATCGACATCGTTGTACGGAAAGATGTGAGTCAGTTCGCGCACAGCCTTGGGAACGCCGCGCCAGCGCGCGGTCGAGCCGATGTACCAGTCCTGCCAGCCGTGGTAGCCGCAGACGGCGACACGGTCACGACCGGTATGGGCGCGGGCCAGTCTGATGGCGCCCGAGGTCGCATCCGAACCATTTTTGCCGAAGCGAACCATGTCGGCGCAGGGGACCATGGCGACGATGCGCTCGGCGACTTCCATTTCCAGCGGATGCGGTAGCGAGAAAATGACGCCGTCGTCGAGTTGCCTGCGTACGGCGGCATCGACATCAGGGTCGTTGTAGCCCAGCGTGATCGAGCACAGGCTGCTGATGAAATCGATGTATTCGTTACCGTCGGCATCCCACACGCGACTGCCCTGGCCACGCTTGATGAAGTAAGGCGAGACGCCGTGCGGATACTGGGTCTTGCTCTTGGAAAAGGTCTGGGACCCCAGTGGAATGGTTTGCAGGGCGCGCTCGAGGAGCGCCTCGGAACAGGTGTAGCGATGGCTCATGATGATGATCCGGCAAGTTTGGAATGCTGTGGGTCGCGCGCCAGCGACTGGATGTAGCCTTCATTGCGCGGAATCTGGCTGTTCAGCGCGATGACCTCCGGGTGTCCAGCCAGCCAGGCGAGGATGTCGGCGGTGGTGAAGGCCGGGTTGGCGGGATACAGGGCGCGATAGATCGTATCGGCGGCTTCGAAATCGGCAGGTTCGTCGACCGTCCAGCGCAACCAGGACAAGTCGCGTTCCTGTCGATAGTGACCAATGCGGTAACGTTCCGGTCGCTGGTGAATGAACGGCGTGACGTGCTCGCGCTCGGAGGGCAGCGTCGCCTCGCGCCAGGCTTCTTCCAGGCAGCTGAAGCGGAAGACCTCGATGTCGAGTCCGTCCGGGAAGGTCGGCTGAAAGGCGTTGGTGCTGTAGTCGTAGCCGCCGGCGAGGTGAAAGTCGATGCAGGCGTCGATGACCTGCGGATCGGCCAGCGGGCAGTCGCCGGTCAGGCGGATGACGTGTTCTGAAGGCGGCTGCGCTGCCGCAGCGCCGTAGAAACGGTCGAGCACATCGTTCAGCGAACCGCGATGGCAGCGGAGACCGAGTTCGTTGCACAACGACGCCAGCGGATCGTCGGAGGATTCGCTGCTGGTGGCGACGACGAGCGGGCCGATATGACGAGAGCGTTGCAGGCGCTCGATCTGGCGGGCCAGCATCGGTCGGCCGAGAATCGGGCGCAAGACTTTGCCGGGCAGGCGGGTCGAGGACGTTCGGGCTTGCAGGATGGCGAGCATGGTTATCCTTTCGGCCAAAGACGAGGGTCGATCAGGCGTTCGTCGGCGACCGCAAGATCGGCGAAGGTGTCCGGCGGCAAGGCCGGTGCGGCTGCATAGGCGGACACGATTTCCCGCCATTCCTGCGGGTTTGTCGCGCCGCAGATAACCGTGCCCAGACCGGCAATGCCTTTCAGAAAACCGAGCGCCGCCGGCAACGGTGTCAGGCCGAGGTCACGGACTCGTGCTTGCCAGGCGCGCAGCGCAGGATGCAGCGCGTTCAGATGCGCCGGTAGCCGCTCTGGTGGTGCCAGCAACAGCCCTTGCAGAAACGCAGAACGGATGTGGATCTCGACACCCTGTTTGTGCAGGGCCGCCAGGGCGCCGGAAAGCAGAGGGCGCTGGTCGAGCGGATTGAGCGGCAGTTGCACTAACTGGATGGGGTGGCGGGCGAGGAGTTGGTAGATTTCTTCGGAGGTATAGACCGAGACGCCCAGCTTGTCGACCAGTCCGTTTTCACGCAGTCTCGCAAGCGCGGCAAACAACGTCTCCCCGCAATGACCCAGCAAATCGCCCGGGCGATGCACCAGAAGACCGTCCAGGCGAGGCAGGCACAGTCGTGCCCGGCTGCGCCGGACGCCCTCTACCGTGGTGGCCACGGCGTCCGCCGCCGGCCGGTCGGGATCGAGCGGCAGGGTTTTGGTGATGACGCGAAATGCGTGCTCGCGGGGCAGTATCTGACCGAGCACACTTTCGGCGTCGCCATAGAGCGCGGCGGTGTCGATCACCTCGACGCCGTGCGCGGCGGCGTGTTCAAGCATGGCATGGGCGGCCTCGGGCGAAGTGCGACCGGCCTGATTGGTGACGCCATAATCCAGACCGAACTGGACGGTGCCAAGCCCCAGTTTCATGCCAGTGCCCGGGCCAGTGCCGCCACCACGACATCTTGCTGCGCGAAATCGAGATCGGCGTAGAGCGGCAACGATATGGCTCGCCGGTAGTAGGCTTCTGCCACCGGAAAATCGCCGGGCTGAAAGCCGAATTGCCGGTAGTCGGGTTGCAGATGCACGGGAATGTAGTGCACCTGAACGCCGATGCCTTCGTCACGCAGGCGTTCGAAAACGCTGCGGCGGCGGTCACCGGCAACCTGGATCGGGTAAAGGTGCCAGGCCGATTCGCGGTCGGCGGCGCAGCAGGGGCGGGTGAGCGGGAGATCGGCCAGCAGGCGGTCATATCGTTCGACCAGTGCCCGACGGCGGGCCAGAAAACTGTCGAGCCGCTGCAACTGGCTGCTTCCCAGTGCCGCTTGCAGATCGGTCAGGCGATAGTTGAAACCGAGATCAATTTGCTGGTAGTACCAAGGGCCGTCGCTTGCCCCCTTCATTTCTGCTGCATCTCGGGTGATGCCATGCGTGCGTAGGCGGGCCATGCGTGCCGCGAGGGCTTCGTTGTTGGTCATTGCCATGCCGCCTTCGCCGGTCGTGATGATCTTGACCGGGTGAAAACTGAAGATGGTGATGTCGCTGTGCGCGCAATCGCCCGTCGGGCCGCCCTGATAGCGGGCGCCGATGGCGTGCGAAGCATCTTCGACGACGTGACAGTCATACTTTTTTGCCAGCGTGCCGATGGCCGCCATGTCGCAGGGCTGGCCGGCGAAATGGACGGGAATGATCACCTTCGGCAAGCGGTTCTGGCGTGCTGCCGCTGCGAGTTTGTCGGCGAGCGCGGCGGTATCCATATTCAGACTTACGGGGTCGATATCGACGAAATCGACGGCAGCTCCGCAATAGCGGGCGCAATTGGCGGAGGCAACAAAGGTGTTGGGGCTGGTCCATACCCGGTCGCCAGGGCCGACATCGAGCGCCAGGCAAGCCAGATGCAGGGCGGCAGTGGCATTGCAGACTGCCACCGCGTGCCTGGCATGGCAATACGCCGCCATGGCCGATTCGAAGGCAGGTATGGCCGGACCCTGAGTCAGCCAGTCGGAACGCAGTGTGGCGAGAACAGTCTCACAGTCGCCGGCGTCGATGCTTTGGCGGCCGTAGGGAATCATGAATTTTGCTGGCTCAACTGCCGGATTTCGTCCGGCGTCAGAAACCAGTCGTTGATATCGGATGCGTATTTGAACCCTTCATCGGTCGGGCGCCCGGCCTCGCCGCAGTTGTTGAGCGCATAGTCGCGATGCTCGATGAAGCGGATTGACGGTGTGATGACGTAGTGGTCGGCAAATTCCAGCGTGTGTAAGCTGTCATCGCGCGAAATCATCAATTCGTGGAGCTTTTCGCCAGGACGGATGCCGATCACCTTGTGCGGCAGTTGCGGCGCCATCGCTGCGGCCAGGTCAGTGATGCGCGCCGACGGAATTTTGGGAACGAACAGTTCGCCGCCGTACATGCGCTCGAACGCCCGGATAACGAAATCGACGCCTTGTTGAAGCGTGATCCAGAAGCGCGTCATACGCGGATCAGTGATGGGCAATTCGGTGGCGCCGTCGGCGATCATTTTCTGAAACAGCGGCACGACCGAGCCGCGCGAGCCGACGACGTTGCCGTAGCGGACGACAGCAAAGCGGGTGGCCTGATTGCCGACGGTATTGTTTGCCGCGACGAAGAGCTTGTCGGAAAGCAGCTTGGTAGCGCCATAGAGGTTGATCGGACTGGCTGCCTTATCGGTCGACAACGCCACTACCTTGCGGACATCGTTGGCGATGGCAGCTGATATGACGTTCTCGGCGCCGACGACATTGGTGCGGATGCATTCGGTCGGGTTGTACTCGGCAGCCGGCACCTGTTTGAGCGCGGCGGCGTGAACGACGTAGTCGACCCCGCGCATGGCCTGTTTGAGACGCTCGCCATCGCGCACGTCGCCGAGAAAGAAACGCATGGCGTCGTGCGGGAATTCCTGGGCCATTTCGTATTGTTTCAGCTCGTCCCGCGAATAGACGATGACCCGGCGCGGCTGGTAGCGGTGCAATAGCGTCGAGATGAAGCGACGTCCAAAAGAACCGGTGCCCCCGGTCACCAGGATGCTCGCATTGTCAAACATGATGCTCCCCCGTATTGATGATTTTTGAGCGGCGAGGCAAGCAAGTAGCGCGCCATTTCAAGCCGCGCAGCGTGCCTCCGCCGCCGATGGTGCCTGAAAACTCTGTGCCAGTGCCTCGGCCAGACGCGCGGTTTGGATCGCATCGAGCGGCAGGGTTAGCAGTTCGGTCAGGCTTTCTGGAATGTCGACCCCGCGCAAGCTGGGCATGCCGAGCTGAACCAGTTCGGCTTCCGAGAGGAGGCGCGTGGCAACGTGGCTCTCCGACAATATCGCAACCGAATAGCGTTTGAGAATGCCGAGCACGGCCGGGCCAATCCCTTCAGCGTGTTCCGCAAATTCCACGACGTTCCAGAGCGATTTCGGCAGATTCAGGTAGAGGTTGAAGGTGTTTTGCAGGCCTTCCAGTTCGGCCGGCAGCATGGCCGAAAGCCCCAGGTTTTTGGCTTCCGAGACGGGCAGAATCTTGCCGTCGTCCATTCGCAGCGGAATTTCATATTCCTTCTGGATGGCAGTGCCCGGATAGGGAAACAGGATATAGACATTGCAACTGTTCGTCCGGAGCTTGCGGTTCAGCTCAATCGTTTCGAATACGTTCTCGCGTGTCTCGCCCGGGAAGCCAATGATGTTGAAGGTGGAGAGCCGGATGCCGTGATCGGTGATGATCTTGAGATTGCGGATCAGGGTATCGTCGCGGTAGTGGCGGCGGATCATCTTGCGGATACCTTCGTTGCCGCTCTCGACGCCGACGCTCATGGCTACGCAGCCCATTTCCTTGGCCAGACGCACCTTTTCGACGGTGATGGTATTGGGCATCACCGAACAGGCGAACTGAATGCCCAGTCGCTTCAGCCCCTCGCCAACCTCTTCCAGATGCTCGATCGGCGGCAGCAGAAAGGTGTCGTCGGTGAATTTGTACCAGGTGGCGCCGAATTTTTCCTTCAGTTCGGTGAGGTGGGCGAGCGTGACCGATGGGGGCTGCATGCGGAAATAGGTCTTGGCGCCGCCGACCATTTTCGACACGGTCGGGTCGATGCAGTACGTGCATTGCATCGGGCAACCGCGCGACTGCGAATAAAACGAGCCGACATAGATCTGCCCGTCGAAGGGGCGGAACAAATGCCGCGAATCGAACAGACCCCAATCCGGGCAGGGCAATTGGCTGACATCAGTGAGCGGCCCGAGTGGGTTGCGCTTGATGGAGCCATCCGGCATGCGGAAGCACATTGACGCGACGTTGGTGTGATCGCGTCCGGCCTGCATCAGGTTGCAGAGTTCCGGCATCGCTTCGTCGCCCTCGCCGATGCAGGCCATGTCGACCTCTGGTTGAGCCATGACGTCGTCGATGGCGATGGTGGCATGCACGCCTCCAACAACGACCTTGGCGTCGTAGCGCACTTGGCGCAGCAACGACAGCGCGAAATCGAAAGTCGAGGTCATCACCGACAGCGCGATCAGGTCGGGCTGGAAGGCATCGATCATTTTCTGGAATTCGGCGGCATGGGTCACCACTGGGTCATTGCGGACCAGATCCTCAATTGTGTATGCGGTTTTGCGGAAAACCTGGACGCCGGCCTTGTCGTAATCCTTGGTGCCACCATGGGTGGCGACGTGCAGCGCACTGGCATCAGGGCCGTCCGGCTCGGTCTTGAGGAAACAGGTGTCGAAGACCCTTACCTGATGGCCGTGCTGCTTGAGGATGGCGGACAAAATGGCAATGCCGCCGGGGATGCCAATATTGAGATAGTGCTCGGGGTAAACAAAGAGGACGTTCATGGGGCGGATTCCTTGCAGTCTGCCCTCGCCGCTCTCTGCCGGAGTCGGTCGCGGGTGGGTTGAAAACGGTATTTGCTCCCTATTACGTTCTGGTTGTGCCAACACTTGATAGCAGCAATTTTGGTGCCAAGTTGCGTTCAGCCCGTGGAGAAGTGCGACATCAGATGCCGGATCGCCGAGCGTCCCATGGCGAGCACTGCTTCTTCGGCGTTGCCCCCGATATGCGGCGTCGTGACCAGGGTGGGCAGGTTCAGGAAGCTTCGGTCTGTGGGAGGTTCCGGGTCGAAAACGTCCAGCGCGGCGCCGCCCAGATGACCGCTTTCAAGAGCGGCGTGCAAGGCGGCCTGGTCGACGACCGGACCGCGCGAGGTGTTGATCAGCATCGCGCCGGGACGGAACCGGGCAAGTGTCTGTTCGTCAATCAGCTTGCGCGTCAGCGGCGTCAGCGGCACATGCAGGGTGACGATGTCGGAGGTGGCATACAGCGAGAGCTTGTCTGCTGTCTCCACCTGCCAGTCGCTGCAAAAGGCACTGCGATCGGCGATGTCGTTTGCCAATATCCGACAACCCAGGGGTGCGAGCAGACGCACGAGGTCTTGCCCGATGTGACCGAGGCCGATGATCCCGACAGTGCGGCCGCCGAGTAACGTGCCACCACGCTTCAGCCATTCGCCCTGGCGCAGCATTGACGCGGTCTTGAACATGTTGTGGCAGAGGCCGAGCATGAAGCATAACGTCATCTCGGCCACGGAGCGCGCGTTGACGCCGCCAGTCCAGCCGATGACGACGCCACGACGATCACAGGCTGCCTGGTCGATGTTGTCGAGGCCGACGCCATACTTGGAGACGATTTGCAGGTCCGGGAGCGTGGCGAGCAACGCGTCGTCTACGATTTCCATGCCGACGATGGCGCCTTCGGCCCCCCGGAGGAGCTCGGTCAGTTCATCACCGGCGAGAATGCGCTCGCCGGTACAGAAGCGGGCATCGGGAAAATGTTCGAGCAGTTCGTGCCGCAGGCCGGCGTGCCGGCTGAACGAGATTGACGAGACGACGATTCTGGGCGGGTTCATGACGAAGCGGCAATTATTGCCGGACGAAGAGAAGGCGGGTTCATGCAGTTTCGACCCGGTTCTTACCGCTCTGCTTGGCCTTGTACATGGCTTCATCGGCGCGTTTGACGACGCTGCCCTGGCTGTCGTCAGGGAGCATCTCGGTGACGCCGGCACTGAAGGTGATCAGCACCTTTTCGTTGTTGTGCAGGAAAAAGCGACGGGTCAGTTCGCGCTGTAACCGCGTCAGTGCGGTCACAGCTTCGGTGAGGCCGGTTTCAGGCAGCAGGATGATGAATTCCTCGCCGCCATACCGTGCGACGGTATCCTGGGGGCGGAGCGCTTCACGGCAGACCGCTGCCAGGTGAATCAAGGCTTCGTCGCCAGCCGCGTGACCCAGGTTGTCGTTGAGTTTCTTGAAGTTGTCGAGGTCAAGCATGGCGACGCAGAACAGCGTTTCGTGGCGGGCCGCGCGCGCGGTCTCCTTGGCGAACATCTCATCCAGTCCGCGCCGGTTCAGGAGGCCGGTCAATTGGTCATAACGCACCAGTTCGCTGGTTTTTTCCAGTTCCGATTCGAGTTCGCGGATGCGGGCTTCCCGTTCCGTTACCCGCTGCTGGGTTGCTCGCAGGTCGTCGCGAGAGCGCTGGGCGTTGATCTGGATCGTGCGGGTTTCGCGCATGACTTCGGCCAGCACGTTTTCGAGCTCGCCGATATCGTTGGCGCTGCTGATTTTCTCGGCGCAGGCTTCGATCTTGTCGTGATAGCCGGAGGTCGCGTCAGCGAAGTCGGCGAGATGATCGACAAAACCGGCGAGCATTGTCTTCAGGGCTTCCTTGGCCTCCTGCAAGCTGTGCTTGAGCTGACTCTGCTTGAACAACACTTCCTTCAGACGGCGTTCGGCATCGTCGATTGCGCGTTGCGACAAAGGCTTGCCGATGATGTCGCGCACGACTTCAATCTGGCCGCGCAGCCAGCGGTCGTCCATGACCAGCTCGCTCATGTTTTCGACCAGGAGGCTGAGCAGACTAAGCAGGCTGCGCCGCAACTCCGCCTGGTCTTCGGCCAGCAGTTCGAGTTTGAAGGAAAAACGCTTCAACCTTTCCAGAAACTTTTGCAAGGTTTCGCGCGTCGCCGCCTGGCGAATATCTGTGGCCAGTTGGCGCGCGTCCTGCGCGAGTTGGGGTGCCTCGATCAATTGCGTGGCAATCGCCGTTTCCAGTGTGTAGGCGAATAGTTCGCGCAGTTCCGGTAGCAGTTCGCCACCCTTTTGCGTCACCTCCAGCGACATTTCCGGTTCGGCGGCGGGTTCGATCGACGGGGCGATGTCACCCTCGAAGGCCATATCCGCCTCCTTGCCCTGCGACCAGGTACGGAGCAGGCTCTGAAGCCGCGTGAAGAGCGTTTCTGGATTCGCGCCTGCACTGGTTAGGACATGATCCAGCGACTCGCGCTTCTTGGCCGGCGTGATGCCGGATTGCTTGGCATCCCACTGTTTGAGCAGATCGTTGATCAGGTCCGCCCAGGCGAGTTTTTGGGCGTCGGCGAGGGAGGAAACAAACTCGCTCAGGTGTTTGCGATAGCCCTCCCAGTCAGCGCTCTTGACGGCGGTTTCCAGTTCCCGCGCCAATCGCAACTGATCTGGTGAGCTTTTGGGGAGCGAAGCCGCCAGGGCTTTAAGGTGCTTCTCGGGGAAGGCGCCACCGTCGTCCCGGGTGCCCGAGATTTCATGGTATAGGGTACGATAGTTGTCGGGAGTCGGCGGCATGCGACGCCCTGCCAACTGGCGAAGCGCCTCGCGGGCAATTTCGGAAGGGTTGGTCAGCGTACTCATGGTTCGTTTCTTTCAAAGTGCAGGCTATAATGCACACCCTACTTCCAGTAGGCCCTCGTAGCATGAAGGTCGTGCAGTTGCCTTGTAAGCATCAGGTCTTGGTTCGATTCCGAGCGGGGGCACCAGTCGCTTCGCCGCCTTCGGCGAGCGCGCCGTAGCCCAGACGGCGCGACAGCGCCAGCGCGGCATCCTTGGTCGCCTTGGCGTACATGCTGTCCCACTCCACATTGAATTCGCCGGTTGAGCCCAGCGAAGTGATCGCGGCCACGATGGTGCCGGTGTGATCGAATACTGGCGCGCTAAATCCGTTGATGCCTGCCGTCAGCGCGCCAACCGCACGGGCGAACCCGCGCTTACGGATTTCGGTCAGGGTTTGTTCCAGCTGTCTGCGCAAAGTGGTAACCGCAACCTTGGTTTCGGTCGCCGTTTCGTGCAACTCATCCTGTACGATCTGGCGCAGGCTGGCGGATCGGAGATAGGCCGCGAAGAGGTGACCGGTGGCGGATTTAGTCGTCGGCAATACGTTTCCGGCGCGTAAATTGATGGCAATGTGGTCGCCTGTTTCGATGATGCGGACAATCGTCGCACCCCGGTTTCCCCAAACCGCCAGGGCCACGCTCTGATGGATTTTTTCGGACAGCGCTTCCAGGTAAGGTGCGGCAAAACGGATTGGGTCGAGACGTCCCAGCATCGAGAGGCCGAGTTCCAGCGCAAATCCACCCAGATCGTAACGCCCGGAGGCGGGATCCTGCTCGACCAGACCGGTGCGCATGAAGCTGACCAGGTAGCGATGGGCCTTGGCGGCGGGCATGTCGGCCGCGGTAGCGATGTCGCGCAGCATCATCGGACGTCGTGCAAGGGCAAGGCAATGAAGCAGGCGGTAACCTACCTCAATGGATTGAATGCCTTGGCGCTCTCGAGAAACCTTGGTCATGCCGGCTCCCACATCGATCCTTCCGCTTGGTTCCAGGTCAATTTCCCAAACGCGGCTTTGCGTGAGATCGCGAGTGACGGCTTCGCGGCCCGCTTTCGGGACTCCAGCGAGTATTCTACACATGCCACCGAACGATCCGGAAAACGCGACGGCTTCAGTGTCGCCGTTCCCACATTGCGATCGCATTCATGTGGTCGCTGCATATAATATGCGGATTAGTGAATCGGGAGGCAAAGATGCGTGCAGTATTGGTAGCCAATCCTAAGGGCGGTGCGGGTAAGACGACCTTGTCAACAAATCTGGCGGGGTACTTCGCCAATGAAGGCCGCAAGGTCACGCTGTGCGATCTGGATCGCCAACAATCGGCGCTGCGATGGATGGCGTTTCGGGACCCCGCTCTGCCGCCGGTGGCAGGTTACTACGCCGGCGGGCAGGTGCTGCTGAGTTTGCCGCAGGACGTCGATTGGGTCGTGATGGATGCCCCCGCCGGGCTGCAAGGTTACAAACTCAACGACTATTTGCGTCAGGTTCAAAAAGTCATCATCCCGCTGGTGCCCTCAGTGTTTGATATGGCGGCGACCGAGGATTTTCTCAATTCCATACGCAATGATCTGCGGGGGCGTAAGAACAGTATCGGTATCGTGGCCATGCGAGTTGATCCGAGAACGCGTGCAGCCAGCATGCTTGAAGAGTTTCTTAAGCACTTCGATATCCCCATCGTCGCCTATCTCCGGCATACCCAAAACTACGTCAATGCCGCGGCGGCAGGGATGACCGTCTTTGATCCACCCCGCGCTCGCCATCGGCGAGACGTCGAGCAATGGGACCCCCTCTTGCGTTGGCTGGCTAAGTAGTGGATAATTCGGCCCCTTCTCCAGGCCGTTAGCTTTCTCGGGTTCAAAAAGAGGTTGCGGCAAGGAGTTGACGGGAGGGGGAAAAGGCTGCATAATTCCGCTTCTTTGACGGACGCGGGGTGGAGCAGTCTGGCAGCTCGTCGGGCTCATAACCCGAAGGTCGCAGGTTCAAATCCTGCCCCCGCAACCAAGTGCCAAAAAATATTTTTTGGGTGCTTGACGAAGAAAAAAAGCTGCGTATAATTCGCACCTCGCTGCAAACGAAGCGGCGCCGAATCGAAGATTAAGTTTTTGATTTGGAAGGATCTTTAAAAATTTGGACGACCGATAGGTGTGGGTGCTGGGTGTAAGTCCTGACGCGAGTTGGGATAAATATTTAAGCATTCACACGAAGTAAGTAAATTTATTTACATATTTCCGTTGATTGCGAGTTTTGAGATTGAACTGAAGAGTTTGATCCTGGCTCAGATTGAACGCTGGCGGCATGCCTTACACATGCAAGTCGAACGGGATTAAGGGGCTTGCTCCTTAATCTAGTGGCGAACGGGTGAGTAATGCATCGGAACGTACCCAGAAGTGGGGGATAACGTAGCGAAAGTTACGCTAATACCGCATATTCTCTGAGGAGGAAAGCAGGGGGTCGCAAGACCTTGCGCTTTTGGAGCGGCCGATGTTGGATTAGCTAGTTGGTGGGGTAAAGGCCCACCAAGGCTACGATCCATAGCTGGTCTGAGAGGATGATCAGCCACACTGGGACTGAGACACGGCCCAGACT